>Ga0214542_1002137_pt1 | contig 40951 bp, 28 predicted proteins | sample CNSS1metaG_FD_160096 | JGI IMG/M metagenome (GOLD analysis project Ga0214542, IMG submission 160096) | Root nodule microbial communities from cowpea collected in UCLA plant growth center, Los Angeles, California, USA - CNSS1 | ecosystem: Host-associated > Plants > Roots > Nodule | place: USA... | reverse complement strand
ATAAATTATAAATAGTTTAGTAATTTAAGCGGGGACGGGTATTTGGGCGGGTATATATATATCCCCATCCCCATCCCCATCCCCAGTTGAAAATTTCGGGTATTACCCATACCCATACCCATACCCATACCCAGTCAAAGCGGGGATTCCCCGTCAAAACGGGGACGGGTTCGGGTGATACCCACGGGCACAGGTTTATTTGCCATCTCTAATTGAGATTGAAGTAATTATTGCATGATCTCTCACACATCAAGTTTAGTATCTTATTATGAGTTATGTATAGATTTATGAATCTTTTTAGGATGTTTCTCCAAATTAAGTTTATCTCAACTTAGTATAAACTTAATTATGATTTTAGGGATTCTTCTATAAAATTGGTATGAACCCTAATTATACTTTTTCCTAAATTATTATAACCCTTAATTATGAAATTTAGGAATTTTGTGTTTTCTGCTGTCTATGATAAATTTTTTTTTCTAAGTTTTGAATTTATACTTTGTTGCTTATTTAATTAAAATGGTATAAATTTTGTTATGTCTTGCATTGTGATAATTGTGATTTCTGAATATAAATTTTATTTTTTTCTAAATAGTTGAGATGAGATAAAGAGTAAAAGAAATGATTCTTTTTTTAAAGAAGGAGATTTGTGATAAAGATGAAAAAAATACATATATGTTAACTAAACTTTTCATGAGAACCAAGAATTCAAGACAATGAAAATCAAATCTCTAAAGTTTCTAAAGTTTTATATAATGAATTTAAAAATTCATTAGAACACGATCCGGAAAAAAACGTCTTCATGATACAAATTTCATCAAATTAAATTAATGAGATACAAAAAGCTTATCTGAAATGATATTCATGGTTAGTATCATGATATAATAATATGATATAATAACGAATAATAGTCATATTTTTTTAATTCTACCATTATATGTATTTATTTAAAAAAAAAGTTATAAATAAAAAATTTAATTTGGTACCCTTAAATTTGTTTCTCTTAATTGAGCCACCGGTGGACATCTTTCTTCACATAATCATAAACTCGTATTTATGTTATATTTTCATTATATAGTGTGTTTGTTTCATTAGTAGATTTCTTCAATACAAAATTGGGTCATTTTATATTTTCATATTGGGTCAAAAGATTTTCGACAAACGACAAAATTAAGTCATTTTATTTTTTCTAAATAGTAATGTATTTTTAGGTCTTAAACTGCCAAAATTTGAAAAAAAAAATACATAAATTTGAATTTATAAATGTAAATTTAATTTAGGCTAGATGTATTAAAATAGTTTCCTGAACACATGAAAAATATATATTGATATTTATATTGAATTTGACTTTGTTTATTAAATATTTTTGAAATTATTTTTAACAAACTCTAATTATATTATTAGATTCTTTTTAAATTAATTAATTTTAATTTTATAAAAGAATATGAATTAATAATAACAATGTAATATTTATAAAAGTAATAAATATGATATTTAGAAAAAAACAATATTATTTCATTTTTAAAAAAAATATTTGGGACCAAATTAAAATTAAAAGATACTAGCGTAATACAGGCGCTATCGCGCCTGTGTGTATGATTTTTTAAATATGCGTGATATTATATTAGTAGGTGATAATATTATAATGTTATTAAGTTAATATATAAATTAAAATTATATTTATTAAAAGAATAACCATTGATAAATAAAGAAGCAGAAAAACATCCAATTTTATAAAAAGTTTGTAAAAGTAACAGTCAATTTTTAAAAATTTAATAAATTATTATATTTAAAGGGTAAAATCGGTATTTTGAAAAATGGACACAAAAATAAGAATTCCCTTTATATATTTTTAAAGGGTAAAATCGGTATTTTGAAAAATGGACACAAAAAGAAGAATTCCCTTTATATATTTATATATTGTTATAGATATATAAGGATCGAATAAAATACAAGTCAATCACATTTGGGATTGATAGTGGCACGTGAGACTACATGACATTGATAGTACCATATGTTACACTACAAAACTTAACATGTAAAAAACAACAAATTTTGCAAAAAAAAAAATAATATTTAAAAATTTAAAAACAAGATTTTAGTGTTTGTAACAAAATCTAATTGGGTCAATTTTTTAAAAATTAAGATTTATTGAAAAAGAAAAAAGTGGAAACCTACTTACAACTTTTCAATCAAGATTAAGATAAAAGGCGTAATTAAGCCAATATTTTATTATAAGTTGCACTCAATTAATCCTTCTTTACCTATAATCCAAATTTTATATCAATTTCATGTTTTTTACTATGTAATATCTGAATTTCACTAAGCTTCTAGAGTGTCTAATGTTAGGGAAATGATTCTCCAACAAAGTGTGGCCCCTTCTCTATTTTGTTAAGTTCCTCGTAATTTGTACATATATAAAATACGAAAAAGTAAGAGAAAGAGAGATAGTTGTATACAGTGTTGCTTTTTTATGCTAAAAAAATATTAAAATGGATATATTCAGATGTGTCACAACACTCACATTGCTACAAGATTAGTTTGAGAAACATTGAACCAGTAGTTCCTTATAATCAATATTTTTGACCTAAATAAAATTTGAAGCCATGGCAAGTAACGAAGAATGAAGGTTGACGAGTAAAGAGTAAAGCCTCGTGTTCCACGGTATCTAGAATTTGCTTTGTTTGCTTACTGTTGATTTGATGAAGAAACAAGCCATCAGGGTTCTTGTGGAAGAAGCTTCTTAGGAGGTGTTATTTTCAGCAATGGAATTGAATCAATTAACTATTTCCAATTTCAATCACATGGCCTCACTTAGATATATATACTTTTTAGCACACGGGAGAAAAACCAACCACAACAAAACCTTAAAACCATTTACATTACTTTACAAAGGTAGCCACATACTATAGCTATTATTTTCTAATAATATATAACACAAAGTCCTGCATCAAGTGACATGAAATAGATTATATCGATTACCCTGGCCTACACGGGAGAAAAAAAAACAAAAACACAAGGATAATGAAATCAAATGCTTTAGCAAAGTCTAAAAAATTACCTCAGAACCTTTATGCCTTTGTCTTGTGACACCTATAAAAGCAGAACAATCTAACATAATTTTGCAGTTCTCGAAAAGGGTAACAAAAACACACTTTAGCCGGCAAACATAGCTTAATACAAAAAAAAAAATGCCTTCAAAGAGGCTTCAATGGAGATCCTTAATACTAGGTTGTTTCAAGGCCAAGAACCAACCACCTTTGGATGCTCCAAACATAGTTTCGAAAAAGTCTTCATCAAGTAGAATCTTCCTCTCTGATTTAAGCCTCAGCGATTATTCATCACTCTCTATCATGAGTGATTTGTCCAATTCTCTGGTGGGATCAAATCTGCGTATTTTCACCTACCAGGAGCTCAAGGAGATCACAAACAGCTTTAACAAATCCAACATTCTTGGGGAAGGTGGGTTTGGGAAAGTGTATAAAGGGTTTATCGATGACAGTTTTAAGCGTGGGTTGAAAGCTCAGGTTGTGGCAGTTAAAGCCTTAAACTTGGATGGAAAACAAGGCCACAGAGAGTGGTTGGTAAGAATTTGCTATTTGCTAATTTCTAATTCTTCAATTTTCGATTCCTCTGTCTTTAACAAATTTGACTAATTCTTTTTGTTTTTTGTAGGCTGAAGTAATCTTTCTGGGGCAGTTGAAGCATCGCCATCTGGTTAACTTAATTGGCTATTGCTGCGAAGATGAACACAGGCTTCTTGTGTATGAATACATGGAGAGGGGAAATCTGGAGGAAAAACTTTTCAAAGGTACTTGCATACATACCCTTTCAAAGAGGGAGAAGAAAGCGAAACAAGACAAAACAAAAAAGTTAAAGCATTTTCTATGATTTCTTACAAAAATGGTTACCCTCTTAAAATGCAGGTTATGTAGCAGCCTTGCCATGGCTAACAAGAATCAAAATAGCACTTGGGGCAGCTAAGGGACTTATGTTTCTTCATGAAGAAGAAAAACCAGTCATATACAGAGATTTCAAGTCCTCAAACATTCTACTCGACGCTGTAAGTTCTCTCTGCCCCTTTTGTTCGCTCAGTCTAAGAACATCACAATCTTTCAACCGATTCAAATTTACACAAAATTGACATGTGTAAACTCCTTTTCTTCAGGATTACAATGCCAAGCTCTCAGATTTTGGTTTAGCAATAGATGGGCCAGAAAAAGATCAAACACACATTACAACTCGTGTTATGGGCACGCAAGGTTATGCAGCCCCTGAGTACATCATGACAGGTATTACACAAAACCAATCTCAAGCCAACCCCTTTAATTCCATCCATCAAAACCAATCACGGTCATGATCACGATTTTGATTTCATCAGTCCTTCATGGAAGATGATGCAGCCTAATTTCGGTCGCATTGACTTCAAAAACTGACATGTTGCGACCGGAATCACAATCACAGTCAAAGACTTTTTTTTCAAAACCTTGATCAAATCAAAACCTTCATTTATTGATTATACTAACACCCTTTTTTCTTCTTCATTAGGCCATTTGACGACCATGAGTGATGTATATAGCTTTGGAGTTGTACTGTTAGAACTCCTCACAGGAAAGAAATCCGTGGACAAAAAACGACCCAGCAGAGAGCAGGATTTGGTGGAATGGGCAAGGCCTCTGTTGAAAGATTCCTACAAACTGGAGAGAATAATGGACCCAAGACTTGAGGATCAATACTCAATTGAAGGGGCTAAAAAGTTTGCAGCTTTGGCTTACCAATGTCTGAGCCACCATGCAAAGGGTAGGCCCACCATGAGAACAGTGGTTCGAACCTTAGAGCCTCTCTTGAAACTGAAAGACATCCCAGTTGGCCCTTTTGTCTATGTGGTGCCCAATGAGGAAGACAAAGACATACCCAAAGTGAATGAAAAAGTAACAGAAAATGACCATGTTGTTGAGATCAACCAAATTGAGGAGTTAAAACCCAAAGAAGAAGAAAAGGCAGAGAAAAAAGAAAAGGGTCACCACCGGCAACGAAGAAGTCGTCGCCACAAACGCCGAGTTAAGCCCTTGAGGTCTCAACCTGTTTATTCTGACACTGCTCTGTACAAAACTCTTGGCACAAATCTTTACTCTCCCAAAGAAGCACAGTGAAGATACGGTCATGGATACCAGTTTTGCATGATTCATCATCTTCAATTCTTCGTAGCTATAGATAGGGAGATTAAAAATTCAGGTTAAATTCCTTGTATTATTTACCATAAAATTCTCATTTTGAACAACGTGTAGATAATTTTTCGAACATGAAATGGCTCCGGGAACAATATGTTGCTGAAAAATTTCAAGTGACAGTACTTAATCCGAGAGCCTGATGTAAAAATCTAAGGACTTCGATGTTTTGTTATACAAACAAAAACATCATAGGAGGAGAAAGAGAAAGAGAAATAATGTACGATATACATCTCAGTTTTTTCATTTTTTTTTTGGTGTGTAGTTTGATTTTGATATTTTCTTTCTAGAAATTCCAACATGTTTTATTGAGTACTGGTCACTGATGTTACATGTGCCTAAATTCGTTCACGTACTTCTTTAAATTATTCTAATTACATGTACATACACACACCTTTGGCAGCCTATTTAAATTTAACACATATTTCACAGTTTATGGAGATTTTTCCAAGTTTTCTACCTTATACCGTGACAAATTTGGCCGTTCTCGTTGAGCCTTAGGTGTGAAGCAAGTTAAAATTGAAGCGTTGTTCTGAAATTTCCACGTTGTAATTGAAAAGTGTGGCCTTTCAAATGGTGCCTTACACTTGAAGCAAAATGAAGATTAAAGAACATAATTGAACTCTATCATCTGGTTCTGAGATTTCCATCTTCTTACATCCAAATTCATTTGAAAAACTAGTGATTTTGAAAGTGAAATGCGCCAAATTATTTTTAGACTTGATCCGTTGACTTCTATCACATGTTGACAAGTGGTTGTTTTTTATAGAACTTGTGTGTTGTGTATTAAATTTTTCCAAAACTGTGGCAATGGATATAGATTCATTCTGCTAAGTACCTGGTTTTGTATTTCCTTGTAATTTTTTAAGCCACTTTCATTTTGCGTGTGGAGAATAAAGTAAAGAAAATAAATGACTAAAAGCTTGTCCTGAAGTAGGTTGGAGATAGCCAAGAACTTAACTAACCAGTTAAGGACAAGGTGGGTGTCTGCTGACTGATATGGTCCATTTTAGTGACTTTATCTTCCAATTTATTAGAATATACCAATAGAAAGTTATTCAGGGAAAGGTTTATGAGCTTGAAACTTCTCGGTCATTCATGGCCAACAACACCTAAAAAGAACAGAGAAAAATTACCAACAACAAAACAAGACAATAGCATAGTTCTAGGGACAAGGTTGGTGTCTGTAGCAAAGTTAATCTTGGATAAATAATTTGGTAATTGGCTTATCCATATTAATTCAATGTTCTAGAATAGCAAGAAAACATGACAACAATTTCATATCAAATCAATCAGAGTTAACTTTCGTTTTGAGCTTGGTGTTGATATCACCTTCCTTTACCAACCCCAATCAGGAAATAGTGGGGTTAATGAAAATCACTTGCGGTAATGCTAAAATCACAAAATAAGAATCTCCAACTGTCCTCTGGTGACATGTCAACGATCAAAGCAAAGACTAATAATACTAAGACTAAGAAATATTGGCTCAGAAATTTATGGCATTTTCTGGAATGTTGCCATGTACAATCTTCCTAATAACACCATTAAAAAAAATCAGAATTCTGCACTTGCTTTAAATAAGTTCGTGATTAAAAAACAAACACATTCTATTCTACGGCGGAACTGTATAATATTAGGATGTGCAAGCAGACACAAAGTTGGTGGTCCAGCAGCCATAAAATCTAGCTACCTAAAGATAAAACAGGTTTGAAAATTAAACAAGTATACTTTGGATGGTTTATAAAAATCAATCCCCACTAACAGTTTTGAGATATTAAGTCATTTTCAAATTCTTGACTTTCCCATAACCAAATATTGATCACAGAATATACAAAAATCTCAAGTCATGAAATGACATGGTTGTTTTACATTGTGAACTGAGTTTGTGTGGAAAATTAGTACAGAGAAATAGGGTGTGGTTTTACATACCAATATGTTTAAGGTGCATTGTTCAACGCAGCAGAACAAGGTTAGGCATCATGGCACTTGTAAGATTCAAAATTCTTTAGATATAATTATCTAGCCATGACTGCGTGCATTCTATTCAAAAGTTTCAAAGAAGGAAGGCCACATATCTGATTCAACATGGTAGAGAAAGAAAGATTTTGTTTAACCTGTAGCAATTGCAGATGAACTGAAAAATGAAACCGTGACTTGAATATTTGTTGCCAACAAGTTGGACTAGAATGTGTCCAATTCAAGCTTCCACCAATCTAGTGTGTTCTTAATGTTAAAAGAGAGAATTTTAATCATAATTTAACCCTACAAAACTAGTTTGTTAAGTGATGTTGATCTGATACTACGTTAAAAAGTAGACTACTATAAAATCGGATTTGTTAACTCAATCCAATAAAATCGGATTTGTAAAATAAGATTTCACTACTATAAAATTATGTTATCTTTAATAAACGTGTGGTCTCCGAGACTTAATTAATACTAACCAAAATTTTATCTCATTCTTCTATTGTTTTCGTTTTTCCCCCGAGTGGTGGTAGCTGAACAACACATCCACAATGGGAACAAACCTTGCTGTTTATGTCATGTTATCATTGCAATGCAAAACCTTTCTCACATTTGAGACACAATTCACATTAATTTGGTATTTTGTCAGAGCAAGTATAGTGTTGGAGTTAGGTTCAGCCCACAATTTTGTATCCACAATCCATTCATATGACAAACCCTAGGAAACATTTGTTTAAGACTTTTTTCTCAATCTATTATTATTATAATTTAACAGGAGTATCAGTTTCAATGTTTTTCTGTAAGTTTCTTTTCTTTCTTATTCATTCCTTTTTAGCATCATTTTCTTGGATTTTTTTTCTTCACCCCACTACCATTCTGATTCAAGACTCTGTCCACATGTAATACTCGTTTATCATATGTGAATCTAACTAACCTAAACAACGTTCACATCGTTTAAGATTACTGTAACACTAATTGCCTCAGTAATTTCTTATCAGGTGTTGCATGAACATTCCTCAATGGTTAATGGTTGATCTTAAATATAAATACAATTTTATTCTTACTTACGTTTGTCGAAAGCAATTTTAATGATATTGTATGTGGAACTAAAAAAACTGGGCAAAGATTGAACACTTGGTCAAGGGCTAAAATAATATTTAACGTTGGCGTGACAGAATGCACAACTTAAAGGGAACTTGCTTACGGGTATCACTGCATCATCGTTTTTTTGAGTTGAATATCGAGTTTTGCATTTTTCATATGAAGAAAACTATACCCTATTGTTTAATGGCAAGGATAAACTTTTTAGAGATGGGTTTTCAAATTATCTTACATAATTAAGTTGTTAGCACGTCGATGTCATATGTGAATTATGCATAATTAATCTTCTTGGTGTTAGATTTTAGCATTAGAAACTAATGCTGAATTTTACAATTGAAAAAAAAATGACAACGATAGAGTAAACAATTTTACCACGACGTCATCAAATTTTACATTCAAAGCACCAATGCATTCAAGAACATTCAAAGCACCGATACATTCGAGAACAAAGTATTGTTCCCCTGTTAGTACCACCATATTAAAACTACTTATTGCATCAACTAAACATGAAAATTAATGAAGAAAAAAACTAACAATAGTCTACATGTTTATGTTTTTCATAATTATCATTTTTCCATAATAGATGGTAGAGTTTATCTGCAAACATTTAAAACATTTATGTATTTAAAACATAAATATCAAAATCTATTGCTAAATTGAACAATTTTATATTTATTAATTCATACGTGAAGTTAAGTCATAATTCACGTGTTTATTATATTTTATTGAATAAATATTAAATTAAAAAACAATAGGCAAGAAGTTTGACAAAAATCAGAAGCTGACATCTTGTATACGGACTTGGTGTGACACGAATTCGAACTTTTTAGCATTTTCCAAAAAACCACTTTCATATTAGCTACTTTAATGCAATAATATTTTCAAAATTTTAGATATTTTTGCTTGTTAGGATTTCCTGTGAACTATTTTAAATAAGATTTATCTAAGATTCAATGATAATCGTAGTCTATATTTTTATTTGCACTAATAATTTACAAACAATGATATTTTAAAAGGATTTTTCAAAAACTAGTTTCAAAAGTAAATACATTAAAATTAAGATAAAAATGATAAGTTTATGAAAATTGAACTCATCTATTTCTCTTGTTTTCATTATCATTAAAATAAAAAATGGATTAAATTAAAAAAATTATTTATAAAAAATAATTATAAAATAAATATTTTCTATAATTTTATGATTGATTACAAAAAAAAAAATCATGATAGTTATGATTGAAAAAAACAAGAAATTTTCTAAATTAATTCTTTTTAGTGCTTTTTATGGTTAAATGGGCCTAACAATTATTTTGTTTTTTTTTGTGTAGTTATTTTATGTGATCCAATGGGCTTATCAATTTTTTTGCGTTTTTTGTGTAGTTTTTTCTTTTGCTAAATGGGTCACTTTTGGGAGTGCTTTCAAGTGTCTGTTTAAAATAACCTAAAAATTTCAATAACTTTATACATCTAATCTAAGGTACCTTAATTATCAAAACACTTTAAAAAAAAATCAAAGTATAAATAATTAAATTTAGATACTGCTTTTTTAAACATTTATTAAATAAAATTTATTAAAAATTGCTTTTTTAAACATTTATTAAATAAAATTTATTAAAAATTACAAAATTGATTATACTAAACAAGCAGACGGGTTGACTCGCCTCATCCTTCCTTTGACTTGACAGGCTAGCAGGCTAGATGAATCGTACCATTGTAGATTGGAGGACCAAAAATCTAACCTGACTCGTTTTTATTTAGTCGGGTTGAGGAGCCAAAAATTTGAGCTAACCCGCTTCTATTTAGTCAAGTTGGTGGGTCAGCTTCTTAAATCCAATCCACTTTGTCACTCCTAAAATTATAACTACAAATTTAGTTTTAATAATTTTAGTAAGTAAATATTGAAAAATACAAAGTAATTTCATATTATTATCTTAATAATAAAAAGGTCTTTTATCCCAAATAATACTATAAAATTAATTTAAATATTCTTAATATAAAATTATATATATATATATATATTATTTATAGATTGTAAAATATAGTTTTACATTAAAAGAAATAATTTTAAATATTTATTCTTCTTAATTTACTAAAATATGATTAAATTAGTAATTACAATACATTAAAAAATATATTACAAAAATAATCGAGATTCAACAAGAATGTCATGATATTAAGTTAATTCAATTTGTTCATAGCTTAATATCATACATCAATTTTATTAATATAATGTATAGTTGAATTATATAGTTAAATAAGTATGAAAATTGAAAATTGTATTTTAAAGTACTCGATGAAAATTATATCATTAATACAGTATCGCATTGGGTTGAATATTATCAATCAGAGCATAATAAACTATTACGAGTACATAATTACTAGAAGAACGCAAAACTTTTAAAACATACAAATGATCGTATCAAACTAAAATGTCTCAAGATAAATATTCTCAATTATACAAAACAACGATCGACTACACAAGGTGGTTTAGGTAGTTATATATATATATATAAACAAACACAAGTGTGTGTGTGTGTCTGTCTACCAAATACTAATTGATCATAAACTAAAACACTTATGGTTCCATTACAAACTTAACACTTTAAAATAATTCATCAATAATTAAAGAAGATGTGACCATTGAAAACTCTAAGATCTGACCATTACAAAATATCATTGTCCATATTATATAATTGTTTTTTCAACTTGCTTCAGCATAAAAGTCTTCGCATATACACACACAACCTTGGACAAACATGATCATTAGATAACATCTAGAAATATATTTGTAAAAGTGAGTTAGAAAAATATTTGAAGTATTTTTTATAAATAATTTTATGATTTCTCATTTCCACAAATTTATTTGAGAAAATACAGAAACTGTTTTTTTGAAATTTAATTCGTTTATATAAATTACGAGATCTAAATTTCGCGATACAAGAAATAGTCTCCATAAAATAATATTTTTGTCAAGAAGTTAAAAGAAATAGACAAACGGTGCAAATAACAAAAGCAGTGTGCGAATAGCATGACCGTGCTAATTTGGACTTACATACATACACGCAAACTCATCTCGAGAGTTTCGTATTTGAAATTAGGTGTTAACAAATACTGTACTAAACTAAACAATGGTTTATTCAACTAAATTAAACTTAAAAACACTGAACTGCTAAAACTACACTAAACTAAATTATATATTAGTTTAATTCTTAAAAACGACTAAAGAAATGTAGTGCACTTCTTAATTAACTATTAGAATTAAAAGAAATATAGTCTTGTGCATTTAAGTTTTTAAATTCACCAACTTCTTTTAAAGTTTTTAATTGCGATCTCTTATTAATTGAAATAAATTAAGTTATAAACTTTTTTTATTAGTTGTTACAAGGTTAAAAACGGATAATTTACTAAACATTATGCATGAATCCCTTATTATTAAGTTTACAGTAGAGTTAAGCCAAAGTTGAAATTGTGAAGTTAAGGAAAAACAGTGTTCAGTATGTGATGTTTTACATCGAACTATAATTAAAGAGCAGGAGTGGTCTGACAGAGAATTCGTGGAGCTAGATCATATCCAGATTCATATAAATTAGAGACAGACATTTGTGTTACCTTGTCTCTGTTTTTTGATCGGTGTTCATGAGGGTGATAGATGGAACTACTTAATGGCTATTTTTTACATGAACAGAGTTTATTTGACTGAGCGAACACACTTTTTTGTTATGATTCTAATGCACTCGTTACATCATGATTCTATTGCAGCATACATTGTTATGAAAAGATAAATTTTTTTGGTCATCCAACATTAAACAACACAACACCCTTTATTCCTATGATCTTGTACTAGAGAGAAAAGCTATAGCCAGATGCAGTCCTCAGAGAGAATAAAGATGGTGTGGAAGTCTAGGTTGAAGAACTGTTTCCAGAGGTATTTTCTTAGGTGTAGACAACCCAAAAATCTCTTCCATGTTCAAATCCTCTTTCTTCATATTCTGAGGCAGGTTCCAGTTAAAACCATGCAAGAGATTGGCCAAACTTGCTTGAATGACCTTAAGGCCAAGAGGGTACCCAGGACACATCCTTCTTCCAGCACCAAATGGCAGCAACTCGTAGTCATGCCCTTTCACATCAATCTCCTTACCCAGAAACCTCTCTGGTTGGAATTCATTAGGGTTGTCCCAAATTGCAGGGTCTCTTCCAATAGTCCACACATTCACAAGCACTTGAGTCCCTTTAGGGATGTCATACCCTCCAATATGGCAATCCTCTCTCGCAATTCTTGGCACCAGCATTGGTGCCACAGGGTGCAACCTCATCACTTCCTTTGCAATGGCATTCACATAAGGTAAATTCACAATGTCCTTCTCTTCAACCCATCTTTCTCTTCCTATCACCCTGTCTAGCTCCTCTGTTGCCTTCTTGAAAATCTCTGGTTTTTTCAATAGCTCTGAGATTGCCCATTCCACCGTCACAGCAGAACTCTCAGTCCCACCTGCTATCAGGTCCTGGTTCATGCACACAGGTAAATCTTTCTATTAGTTAATCACTCAAATATAATACTATTTTATCATTTGTGAAAGATATATATTGAATGTATGGATTGTTTTTCTTATCTCTTGTGCATGGGTAAGACTTGCTATTTTTAAACTTTCTGAATTTTCCATAAATATGCATGTTGCATTGCATGGATATGTTTAGTAAATACATCAACAAGATGAGGTGCATTAATAGTTTAATAGGACAAGGGACCGTGAAGATAATGTATTACGCAGTCGTAACGTTTTAAAAATTATTCAGCGAAGAAAAATAATATGGTTTAGGTAAGCTATCACGTCATTAAGAAAGTAAAGTACGAGAGGTGATGGAAAATAGTAAGAGCGGGGTGTGATGAGTAGTACCTGGGTAAAAGCCTTGACGCCATGCCTCTCGAGCTTGACCTCAAGAGTGGGATCTTCGGCAAGTTGCAGAAGAACATCGACCATGTCCTTTGCGACATAATCCTTAACACCTTTCTTCCTCTCAATATGTTCGTCCAAGACGTGTTCCATGAACCTGTCGAACTTCTTGCTCAGGGTCTTCATCCTCTTTATGTAACCCTGCAGGTCCAAGAAGTTAATCCAGGGAATAAAGTCTCCGATGTTCAACACCCCATTAAGCAAAAACAACTCGTCGAGCATCTTCTTAAACTCGTCGGGCGAAACGACGGCGTTTTCGGACTCCTCCAGGTACTTCTTCCCCAACACCATGCGACTTATAACGTTCAGACTCAAACTGGAAAGGTGGTCTTTTAGTAAAACGGTTTTGTTTGCGGAATTGAAGAGTTCGTTGACCAGACCGCGCAACTCTTGTTTTCTGATGTATTCGTATTCTTCCAGGCGTTTTGCGCTGAACAACTCCATCAGGCACATTCTACGGGCCTGGCGCCAGTATGGGCCGTACTGGGACCAGGTTATGTTGGAGTAGTTGTAGGTGGTGTACTTGCCCGCAGAGAATTTGGGCCTGCCAGCGATGGTGGCGTCGTGGGTTTTCAGAATGGCCTTTGCCATCTCCACAGATGACCCTACCACCACCGGGTTTGACCCGAACCAGACGTGGATGATGGGCCCGTATTTTTGAGTGAGCCCGTGGATGGACCGGTGTGGGAGGGAACCGATTAGATTGAGATTGCCTATAATGGGCCAGGGCTTTGGGCCCGGCGGGAGGTTGTATCGGCGGCGGCGGAGACGGCGGAGGAAGAGGAGGACAACGAGAAACGCTGCCACACAAGTCAGTGATGTCAAATCTAGTGCCATTGTGGGAGAGTTTTGAATTGAAGAAAAAAGGGTTGTGTTTGTGATTGAAGTTTGAGTGAGTGAGTGGGGTATTTATATGGAAATGATGGAGTTGGAAGGCGATAGACGAGTGGTTGTTAAAGAAAAAGCATGGTGAGTTGAATAGTGAGGGAGATGGAAATAATTGAGATTGTTTCTTTGATATTTCATGATTGACTTGACTTGAAAAGAAAGCTTAATAGCGAGTCTTGGTATTCGCCGTCAACGAAGGAACCTGCTTCGACGGTGTGTCTGCGTCGTGTTTCTCGTCTCTAACACTGATGAGAGAGCATGAACCCACATTTTTGGTGTTTTGTTAAGTGTAGGGGTTGGTGATAAAGTAGTTTTGAGTGGAACTAATAATAGATGTGCTTGTGTTCTTTTTTTTTTTTTTTTTTTTAGATATGTTTTTTTTTTTTTAATTTTTTTAATAGATGTGGTTTTTTTTTTTTTTTTTTTTTTTTTGTCAGATATGATTTGTTCTTATCAACTCTTGAACAAAAGTTTTCTTTAATTCACATTAAGTTTGTTTGCACCAATATGGTTTCTGTCAATCTAACTAATTTGAGAATTTAGATGAAGTAAATTTAATTATTTTAGACCCTTTTTTTTTAAATTTAATTTAATCTAAACCGAATTAATCAAGCTCCATAATAACGACTTATATCGAACTTTTTATGTATAATTATACATTTTTTTTTATTAATTATTACTTTTGAAGTTTTATGGTATATATATGTATTTGATTCCATTCAATTGTTTCTGATGTGCTTATTACATTATTGGTTTTTCTTCCGATACCTTTATAATTTATGACTGTATCTCTGTAAATTTTAAAATCACATTTTTATTTTCAAAATTTACTTTCAAATTATATGTTTTTGAAATACTTTAGAATAATATCCTATTTCTAGAATATATAAAATGTATTTCAGGATGAGTTTTTAAAACAAAAATTTTCGAATTTTTTTTTAAAACATATATAATATATTCTAGAACAGATTTTTTAAAAGTAATTTTTCAGAATAATCATTTTAAATAAGCTTTTTAGAACATAATTAATAACTTTTAGGATGGGTTTCTTTTTTTATATAACTAGTTTTCTACCCTTTTTTTTTTCTTCTCAAAGAGAACATTTAAGAAGTGAGGTGTATATGCAGTGAAGTGAGGTGTAACAGGTGATCTTTTTCTGTTTCTACGAGATGTAGTTAGTAATAATGAGGTTGCAGAAGGAAAAACTATTTTACTCTATGGTGGGCCGTGAGGTTGGACCGGATGTCAGGTCTAGATTTGTTATCCATAACATAACTTCAATTATAACTTTTTTAATTAACCTTATCTATATTATTTTCGTTTCAAAACTTTAATTAAATTTATTGATATTTATAAAATACTGAAAACCTTTAATTTATTTTCATTCTCTCAATATTTCACTTAATTGTTTTTTTACAGCAATGATTTACTTTAAATATCAATATACACTGGATGTTTATATCAAATTTCAAAAGCTGAGGTTTCTTTTTATATTATTTCAAACTTACTAGTGATAGAAACAGAAACTCTTTGTTCCACGTGATCACACTAAAGTTTTTTTTTTATATATATTATATTACTTCTCCCTGATCACTCCTTTCTGCTGCACTCACACTTTATAAAAATATTTTTTAAATATAATAAAAATTTTTTTGGGATGAGCAAGATCTCAGAAATTACAATAACAGATAAATTATCTGTAAAAAATATATTTTTTATTTTTTGAAACATGCTAATTGGTTTCTTCGTAATAGAAATTTTAAAATTCAATATTCATTTAGTTAATTCTAAGAACAACATTTTTAAGCAATATATAATTAAACATTTAATTATTAGCTTATTGACATGTGTTTTTGTATTTATTAAAATTATATATATTCTGTTAAATTAATAGAAAAATTATGAATTTAAGAGGAGTCAGTGACACTTAAGTTTAATATTAGAATGTTTTGAACAGTTATCTATCTAGTTAGGAGCAATTGTGAATACGATAAAAATATGGTTGTTAAACAAACGTGATCATTTCTTTCATGAAAAACCCAAAATTATGTTTAGTTGATTCGTTTCAGTTTTCAAAAAGTAGATGAAGAGAATACAGACAAATTCTGGCATTTGCTTGCGCTGTGAATAAATAAAGATATTTAAAAAAAAATTAAAAAATTAATAAAATATAATGCCATTAACTAATTTCCCTATGCATATAGGAAATAAATAAACATTCTAATTCAAACAATAATGGAGTTTTTTTAATACATTCCATATATTTTTTAAATCTTAACTTAAAAAATAATTCACTAATTGACTTTTTTAAAATACTTCATTTAAAACTATCTTATATAGTAAAAAAAAATTTGTCAAACACTTTTCCATTTAATCTTTGAATTTTTAACATAACAATAATATGATATATCCAGAGCTGTTTCTAAAGGTAAGAAATGACGAAATATTATATCATGAAAGCAAATAAACTTATAATTATAAAATAGTATTAATTATTTACATGGTGGGAAAATTGAATAGGATTATAAAGGATTCTTTTGAGGTATATTTCATGTTACTTATTTATATATATATATATATATATATATATATATATATATATATATATATATAATAGTTAAAGTGCATTATTGTGAGGAAAGTTGGTAGAGTTTGTTCTTTTTGTGTCATTGTATTTATGTTTGGTAAGTAAACAGACATAATGCCTTTCAAGTTGGACCTTTTCTAAAGTAACTTATTTTAAAATCTGTTCTATGAATATAAACAACTTCTTTATTTAACAACTTTTTGTAAGTGTTATACTTTTTTCTTCCTACTTAAAATATGTTTATTATTTGCTTAATTTGTTACTATATTAATTAAAATGGTAATATTATATCATTTATTCAAAATACTCTTCAAAGATTTTAAAATACATTTTTAATCGAATATAAATTATATTATTTCAAAGTTATCAAATTATGGCTGTTTTAAAAACTTAATTTCATTTTGATATCCTAATCACGAAGTTAATTCCTTTTCATGTGCCTCTCTTGACCAAGGTTCGGTTTGCATAAGAGGAAAAAAAAGTCACAATAATTTTATTTTTAAATTAAAAGAAATATAAATAATAATGTGTATTTTAAAGTTCAACATATTAAAGTATTAGTTTTTAAATGAAATATTCTTCTATGCTATTATATGTAACTTTTGTTAGATTTCATGTGATGTAAGATCTAAAAATATGGTTTTATTATTAGAGGTTAAACTATAAATAAAATTTCTAATAATTGAGTTTTAATTTTATAAAAATCATCATAGTTTTAATTTTTTTTAAAACCATTCTTTGTCATCTCTGTAAGAATTTAGCTTCAATATGAGTTTGTTTTAAGATTATTGACGTAAGAAACACATTTGTACGATTAGATTTGTGATTAAAGTAAATACTTTGTTTGATTTTTCTCAAGAGTAAGTATTGATCTTAGTTGCATGCATTGTATGTGGTCTTTAAGGAGATCCATGTGTCCTTAGTTAGTTGAATATGAATCTTCATTTTTTTTATGATTAGGAGAAGGATCCATAGTCTTTAACTTTAACTGAGTCTTCTTTATGTAGTTAGAGTTACATGTGAGAGTTAAATTTTGTGGTGCATCATGGTCTGTTAATTTTGTGATTCAATTAAAAAATGCAAAAGTTCTAAGTGTTGTGACATCTCATTTAATAAACAAGTTCTGGTAAATAAAATATCATATATTATAATAAAATAAAGTATGCGACATAAAATATAAGAGAGTTTGCCATTACAATTATTCCAGATTATGCTGGAAAAGAAAAATGAGGTACAAAACAATGTCATAAACAAAACTCAAACCAGAAACAATTTAACATGAGATTGCTCAAAAAATAAGGAGAGTTCTTTGCTACTCTCGCTTAGATTAGAGGATTCTCGCCTGGGTGGGATTAACAGTTTCTCTCCTGCTTTTGCAAGCAACAAGAAATCCAGTCATCGACACAAACAATATATATTTTCACACAATCACAAGCATCATCCAAGTATTAAGAACGCAAAACAGAACACAAAACAAGCAAAATATTTTTAAAATATGCAAAACTCTAGTTTCCCTTACCTTGACAGATACTACTACGAGGGGACAATCCTAAGTGAAAGGAACATCATCCAACTTAAGGAGGTGGAGGGAGCTTTCGACTAGCTCAAAGGGGATCTCGCAACTGTCCTAGCTGAGCTACTGTTTCAAAGGAAGCAGAGAGAGGTAAGTTGTTTTGAGTGAATGAGAGGAGTTAAGTGAGAGGAAGCTGAAGAATTCTTTTTCTGAAAAGAGTTATGTGGGCTGACTTGGGCCTCACTAATCAACTGAGCCCAAAATTATTCAAACAAAAGTGGATTTCACAAGTGTTGCACAAATTTTGTAAAAAATAATATTTGAACTTTCTACTCTTTTACGTGTGTAATTTAGTATACTTGTTAATCTCGTAACATGAATGAGTATCTCAAAGCTCAAAGAGATATTTGAACTTAAACCTGAAACATCATTTGACATATCAGAAAAATTTAAGGTAATTGAATTAAAATGGCTAAATTGAATCAAAATTAAAACATAAATGAATTCTAATTTCTTATAAAAAATCAAAAATTAAAAAGATATTTAACTCTTAAATAAATAATAAAATTATTGTTTTTCGTTCAAATCAATCAAAATTACAAGCAAAATTTCTATTAGTTTATTTTCTTTATTTTTTCCTAATATATGTTCTTTCACGCTCGATCACCCCGTCCAAGCAATACTAAGAATAGAAGCAACAAGAGTAGAAGTCTAGAAATGGTGATAATAATTTTATAAACACCGACACATCCTCCAACACCACCGAACTAATTTTGATATACAGATTATACAGCCCTAGATTACAATATATACCATAATAATTTATTAAATGTAGTTACAAAATGGGTATCCATTGAGTCACTGACCATAGTAGTAGCTAGTAATCCAACCATAGATAGATAAATGCTTATCAAAATGTGGGAACTCCCTCCCTTATTCACTACTTTAAGGATACTTATGTAGACACACTATTGGGTACCCCTCTGCATGTAACACCAGATTCAGAGCTAGGAGCAAGCAACTCATAAGGCAAAACCCCTGCCCCACATCGGTTCTTTAAACTCCTATCAAGGTTCCTGCTATCAATCACCTTCTCTATCTGTCTAACCTTTGCAGAGAAATCATAGAACGCCTCGATCATCTCAGCATCACCAGACCAGATCGAAGGTTGTTGTCTCTCCCCCAAGTACTCCTCATCAGGTGAGTGAGTGGAGAGTGTGTCAACCACAGCCATAAATTTCGTAGCTTGCAACAAGCTAGGCAATGCATTCAGATAATATTTCTGAGGGTCAGCAAGGAAACTTGCGTATTCTGGATCACCCTCTTCTGGTATTAATCTTCTCGTCAGTGGTGGACGATTAGGCACATACCCACCGTAAGGGTATTGCCCAAAGTTAAGAGCAGCATGTTGTGCAGATGCGTTCCAGATCAATATGGAAAGAATGGAGACAAGATCCTCACTGTTGTTCAATGTAGGCCACCAACTTTCATGCCTAAGATCAGCATGACCCACATTGATGGACTCAGAGTACCAAGCTTGTAGCTCTTTGTCGTTGCATATGAGACTTGCATGAGGGTAATAGTGGTTCACATAGGTTCGAACCCAGTCTTCTATGGCAGACCAGATTAGTATTCCATCGGCTGCATAAGGGTAGTCTTCCAATGTCAGCTTTAGACCATGTGGTTGTGTTGGGTCAGGTTCTGCCATTCCCCTGCAATGTCGTAAGAGAATATCTTCTTTAGATCTCATTGCAAATTTGCATGCACCAAAAAAAGCAAGCACCATGCCAACATTAGAAAAAACGTTTGGCCACTTTCCAAAAAGTAAAGGTAACAGTAAGTAACTATGGATCTTATCATACACATTGAACCAGGTGGGTGCTGACAAGAAGTATCAGGAACATTGATTATGAAATTATAGTACCCAGTTAATGATCTCTCATGTGTAATTTTGTGTCAATCTTCTGTATGAGAGAAATTGACATGCACGCACTAACAACACATTGTAGCAATAAAAACTGTGTTTTTAATTTCTTAACCCGTTTGTACCAAGAACACCGACCGTTTACTATTAGCCGTATAAGTTAGGTTAGGCCACTTTCATTTAAAGTCAAATCGTAAACAGTAACAACAACAGCAGCAGCAAAAAAATCTAAGATATTTAGGGGATTATTGATTACCTGCGGATGAGATCTGCAGGGAGACTATCCATGTCAAAGCGCCAAAAGTTCTTGTAAGCAGCAGAACTAATCTCCATAGCGTAGCGTCCAGGGGTGAAGCAATTTTCAATGATTCCATCAGCATTGATTAAACTCTGTCTAGCCAAGGCATTGATCTCCAAAGTATACCTCATGTGTGGGTCCAATAGTTTGTAAATTGGATGCATGGCACTTAATTGCCTATGAGCAGCCAAAATAAATGGTTCCAAGTTTGCATGTGTACGTAACCTATATATATATACCAACAAACAAAACATGATTCAAAATTAACCAACTTGTTACTCATGAATAGTACTAATTTTGCAGTATTTGTTCTGTGGGTGTTTTCATACCAGTGGTTAACAAGTTGGTGCACCCCAGCATCATTGGAGCAAACATGTGCCTTGGCAAGCATCCACATCCAGTTAGTGGTTGCATCAACAGGTGGTGTAACCACACGCTTTGATCTAGAACTAGGTCCAGCAAAAGGGAGGCTAAGTTCTATGGCCACAGGTTTGAGAGTGCCACGTGGTGTGGAGAAAAATATGGTACGTGTGGCATATGATTTCCTACCATCAAGGGCATTGATCCCTTCCAGGAACGGAAGGTAGATATCATGGTAGTCAACGATAAACAGCTTGTTTTCATTTATTGCCTGCATAATTAAGAAAATTAATAGTTAAGTTAAAGTGGGTGAAAAGAAGAATTTGAATTCTCTATATTAAGTTTTTCCTGTGCTTTCAAAATACACTTATGAGCATTGATTTTTAATCTTCAACAGAAGACAACACCAAAAAAATCCGACCGAGAATCTGGACTCGGATGTTCAGAAGTGCTGAATGAACAAAAGCATGGTTAGTGATTAAAACTGTGAGAAGTATTGACGCTACCTCTTGGACTGTCATGCCATCGAGTTGACTCAAAATATGTTCTTCTTTGAGAGCAGACTCTTGGGGGCCATAAATTTGAGGGTCTAGTTTGCTAACTGGTGGAAAAACTTTGAGCTTCTCAATGCTAACAGGGTTAACTCCTGCAATTGCTTGACGGGCAAATTCGTCATCTCGCAACCATGCAAATTTGTCCTCTGCACGTTCCACATGTGAGATCATTAGTTTAACAAAAAGTAACGAAGCCACCAATAATCAAGTTGAGTTTAAAATAATATTAACCACTATAAAATACTGCACCCACATGTGAAACATTTAAATTAACAATTTGATGCAGGTTTGCCCACAATTTTTTTTTTTTGTTTTTGTTTCATATGGTAGAATAATGATAGCTATTAACTAGTTGCCTTTAAAGCGCACACGGATAACGAACAACCTATCTGAGTTTGAATTGAACTCAGAAACTTTTTCTTTGTTGAAAAATCAACTGACCAACATTAAAAGCCAAATGCCACGTTCTAGTGGTCCACTTGTTACTGGTGTTTACCGTATTCTTTGTCATGCTATATTAAAATATCAAAAGGTAAAGCAACAGTACTAAAATCCAATTCCCATCGAACCTCACTACAAGATTTGTGTTTGGATTTACTTATCACATGATGTTTCAGCATTATAGAAAGCTCTCATAAACTAAACATGCACAGAAGAATAATCATAAACAAGATTCACTAGAGAAATCAGCACACAGAATTATTGTATTTACTCACTGGAAATAATCTTGGGGGTGTCATATTTGAGAAGTCCCTGGCTGGACTCTTGGATCTTGCTGACAAAAGGGATTTTTTTCAACACGTCATCTTGCAACCCTAACTTTATGAGCAACCCTTCACTGTAAAGGCCATCGACATCTGAGAATTCATTGAAGTCCTGGTTGCTAGCAGAAAGACTGGCCTTAAGACCAGGAATCAAGTTATGCAGCACTGCCTTCAGCCTCTTCACAGTGAATGTGTTCTGCTTCGACTCCTCAAAACGTTCATCTCTTGGCACATACATAGGCAGTGGCTTCTCCACACGACTCTCTGCATACATATCTGCATAATCAAATAACGTTAGTTACATTTTACACACTAATTTCTTTTCAAAATCAAGTATAAACCACCAAAAAAATTCTAATTTACCTGTGTCGCTGGGTTCACGGCCTGTACGACACCGTCTTGGGTATGGATACATATCTGATCCACCAAGATTTGGTCTGGCATATTCAATACCTTTGTCTGGATTTCCCAAATCATTGTATATATCATAATCATATATTCTGTCAGATAAGTTTCTCACTCCTTTGCCATCACCTCTCAGATTTCTCAGCTCTTTCTCCCTAAATAATCTAAGTCCAGCAGGTGTATCACCAGGTAAATAAGGCTGTTCAAATAAATCACAGGAGTGAAACAAAGTTAATAGATAATTACTATTGTAACTTCGTTAAAAACAATATTAGTATAATACATAGTTATCACAAAGCACATAGTGGATGTTTCCAATTTGGTTGATGTAGTAATTGATGGGTCAATTCAAAGGTATTGGCTCATGCAAAACCGCACAGGAATCACTCAATGGTTTTCCCACTTTAATGATAATGGAACAGCTTTTTCTTTTCTTGAGGAAACTATAATATCACGCACTCATAGGCATTGGCATTGAAATAATAAATTAAATTTGTTTTTTGCAAGGTATTAGAATGATTTTCGACTTTTATGACCTTTCCAAGATTCTCCACACCAACATAAATATTGCTTTGACTTTTATTTTCCAGAAATAAAAACAGAAAACAAATATTGTCGTCTAATAGGTGTACAGAATAAATACTAACTTTACCGGGCCCTGCTATTAAGACAGGAAAACAAAATAAAAGAAATAATAATTGTTTAATAAAAAAATGAAGAGTAAAATAAGGGAAACTAAATTACCTTATTGGAAAAGAAAATCCTCTTTCCGGGATGATCTTTTCTTGCTTGAACCCAGGAATTGCAGGGGAAATGAACTGGTCCAGTGGCAAATCCTTCAATGGTTATGCTTTCTAAAAAGAACTCTTTCTGGTGTTTGTTTGTCACAGTAATAGCTCCTGGCTCCCCAAAGTTAGAGTCAACTATGAATTCAGCTGTGTAATTAACTCTCTCCACCTTAAGATTGGACTTCTTCGACCAATCCTTCAGCACTGCTTCAGAACTCTTCTTTGCAGCTTTGGTCTCTACAAACCACAAAGGAAATTTCAAGTTGATTATTTTGAAAAATAATTAAGATTTATTTTCAAGTAGATAGCAAGAACTATTTAGGCGATTTGTGTACAGAGGGTTGAAGAATACCAAAAAAAGGAACTTTTTTATAAGGGGAGGGAAAAAAATGACTTTTGAAACAAATCTTGAACATTTATGGTACTGGGTAGGTAGAAATAATGGTTTTGGAAAGAAATGAAGTAGTTTTTGCGAGAGACAGCGCAGCAGCATGAGGAAATAATTCTTACTTGGATCAATCTCAGTGCTAACAAGTTCAAGGACAACATTCCTTCCAATCTTGTCAGCTAGAGCATCAATATGCTTCACAATGGTCTCTTTCAAATCCTCTTTGATCTTGTTCCTCACTGTAATCACAGCTCTAACCTTAAATTTCACTGGCTTCTCTGCAGAAACTAAAGAAGTGGAAGAAGATGATGGTGATGATGATGATGAAGAAGAAGAAGAAGAACCCTTCAGCAAATCTTCACTTATAGTCGCCACAGGAAACTTTGCAGCCTTCCTTACCCTCACAACTCTCTTGCTCTCCAAAGGAACTAAAAAACGAGTTTGGTTGAAAAGTGATGACGAAGGGGAAGAGGGAACAAACAAGGACCTCTCTAGCAATGAAGAACCCATGATTTGTTTTGTAAGGGCCATGTTTGTTCTGAATCTTCACCCTTTTTGGAGTTTTTTTTTCTCTCTCTCTAGAACTACGATTTTGCTCTTTGGGGAAGAAGTGAAACAGATTTGCGAGAGAGAAGGGTAGTGGCGTGTCGGTTGAAATGGAAATAGCTGGCTATGATTTCTTTTATATACAGTGCAGAGAAGGAAAAGGAAGACTAATAAAGGTGGCAAGCATGAATCTCACTTCACCGTCCACATTTTTTTCTCTCTTTTTTCTTTTCCTTCATCATCTTCTGTAATTATACACGCCTATTATTTTCAGCTTGCTTGGAGTAGTGCTCTTTAACTAAAAATGGTGTTCATCATCACCAACATCAACCATATTCAAATATTTCATTTTTTTTTTTGTCAACATTGCAAAACTTACCATATACTGCCTTCACGTCACAATAAATATGATGTTTTTAGTATAAATTAATGTAAAAGTATATTAATAACCTTAAATATGTATATCTTTATAATTTTAATCATTAATATTTGTTAGATAAACTATATTATTGTATTTTTAGATTAATTAGATATGTGAATCATGAGTGGCGGAATTTCCTACTTTTGTTAATTATTTTTTTTAATTTATAAACTTTTATTTAAAATTAAAATTTAAATATACATATAAAACTTTAATATATTTTAATTTAAAAATTTAAAAATAAATAAATATAATTATTTTAATCTAATTACATTTTAAATATGTCAAACTCGTTTTCTAATTAAATTATTTAAATTATATAAATAATTTAAATATTGACATAAAACATATTTAACATATAAAACAATTAACATAAATTGCAAATAAATTTCAGTTTTTTATATCAAAATTAAAAAACTCAAAACATATCATAAATATAATATAAAATATAAAATGAAAGTATACGAATAAAAGAAAAATAAACGAAATAATATAAGACTTCGAGACTGAAAAGTAAAACAAAATTTTAATAAGATTTTTACATATAAACACACAGTATGTTAGAAGTTTTAAAAGGCAAAGACGCAAGTATTTTTATGAGAAAAAAATTATTAAATAATAATGATAATAAAATCTGTGACAAAAAGAAATCAGTTATAAAAACAAATGTTGCAATATTTAATGGTGACGATTTAAATGTACAGTGCAACAATTGATAATTAAGGGCTAATTTTAAAATAATAATAAATAAATGTAACATGTTTGTATTAAAAAATTATAAGATCAATTTTTTAATAAAAGTACAATCTATTTTTTTTTAATGAAGAAATGATATCCACTTTTAACAAAACTGTATTTAAATATATTTATTTTTTTACTAGAGTGTATAATTTATTTATTTGTTTATTAGGGGGCATTTGTTTTAAAGTGTAAAGACTATATCCTTTTATGAAGCACACTCCCAAATACTGTCATAAACATTTGTCTGCCTTTTTCATTGTTAAGAAATCTAGAGAAAATAAATAGTTATTACTAACGTAGTATTCATTTTTAAGATACCCACTTTTCACATGTTCAAATAAAAAGTAGAGCAAATATAAGTATTTCATATTTCAAGAAATTTAGCAATACCTAAAAGGCTAAATATATGATAATCTGAAAGAATAAGATATAATTTGAAGTGAATTTTAAATTTAATATGTAAGATAAGAATTATATTTATTTATATATTATGAATTATCTTATTTTGAATCGATGTGAAATTTTCAAAACTATTCTTATTCTTAGACGAATGAGATTTAAAATTTCAGAGTTTGATAAAACATGGGATGTCTGCTATGATTGAAAGATAATTGACAGTGTGAATAGTCATAATACTTCATCTAACCTAATTTATTTTATTTGCTGCTGGCTCCAGAAATATTTATGCTGTATGGACTTTGTGGTTGTGATTATTATTCTTCAGTTCAAATAAAAATAAATGAGTTTTGCAGGAGTCAAACTGAGAACTGAGGAATATTGGTTTTCTCTTTTCAAAGTAAAAAAACGCGTTTCTATGGAAACAACACGGAAAGCTGGTTTATGTTTTATTTCACGTTGCCACCGTGCTTCATTCTCCAGGGTCATATCTGCAAAATGTCAAAATAGTGATCAATCCACTTGACTCGGATCTTGAATTCACCATACCACTTGTTGACCAGGATTAACTTCTATTCCAATTTTGATTTGAGTTAATTAAATTTCAAGTTAATACAGTGTTTATTAATTTTTTTTATATATTGAGTTTTTAAAATATTTCTATGGTTTTTATTATTATATATTAGTTTAATTAGTCGGACAGTACCTACTCTTGTTTAAATGTGTTAGTTTGGTACTTGTTTTTAAAAAATTGTCAATCGAGTTCCAATTTTTAAAAGAGAGTCTCAATTAGGTTCCTTCCAGACAAAAGTTATCAACGTCATTAACTTTATTCATGAATTTTACCTCTACATTTTAATATAAATATCAATATTTAATTTTGTAAATCCTTTTAAATATCAATATTGTTAATGACATTAATAATTTTGTTCTGAAAAGGATCTGATTGAAACATTTTTTTCAAAGTTGGAACTCAATTAATACCTTTTTAACACACGTTCGAAGAAAAGTGGTATCATCCATTGGTTACACCTTTTATATTTTAGTAAATTGGGTGTTTATTTGTTTTATTATCTTGTTTATTTACTTTTATCTATTAATAAATGTGATTTTTTTGTTATTAATATAAAAATATAACTACTCTAGTATGACTTTTATATTGTCATCTATACTTATCAAATAACTATATATTAATTACAGTATTATTTTATATCACTTTTTTTACATTAAAATCTTTTAATACGTGGTGAAAAATAATGAATAAGCAAAATAATGCGATAAAATACTAAAAAATATTAAATAAATGAAAAATAATAATAGAAACTCGACTCCAAAGACTTGCTTGATTAAGTCTTTTTATTTAATTAACTATTAAATTTTAATCTATTTTGACTTTAATTAGTTAATTGAATTTTAATCCCTTCTCATAACTTATTTGCCCACAACATAAAATGATGAATTAGTTAATTGAATATGGCACCATACCATATTGAGGTGTTTCCGTATTTGTAACATCTGGGAGTGGAGGGTCTCTTCTGTATCACCTCTTTATTTAACCATCAAATCATGAACGTGTAAGAAATACTATTCATACACTGTTTTTTATTTTACTAAAAGTTCATTCCTTAAATATTTAAACAATTTTAATCTTAAAACATTTTTTTTAAATAGCTTTTAAATAAATTGCTTTAATTATGTATTGGGTTAAATTAGTTTTAAATTTTATTTAGGTAATGATCAAAATGTTAAGTACATCATTTTGATTAATTTGAACTTTTTGGTACTATTATCTATTGAAAGTGTAAAATATATTGATGTTGGTATTTTTAAATGTAGTAAAAATCTTCTTAATATACTAAATGTAGTGTATAATAACGATAATAATAATAAAAGTATAATTTATAACCGTGCCTGTGGTCACAGTGTTGGTTACTAAGATTTGTGGTTAGTTATAAAATTAATGATACGAATTACAATTTATAATAATAGAAGTAATAATAATGAAATCTTTATTTAATAAAGTTCTTTATTTTAAAATACTATATGTATATAATAAGTATATAGTTGAAAGGGTCGCTCACATCACACAGACACAACACAACCTCTATTCCTACATTACATTAATTATTTATAGTGCTTATTACTGCACTTATTAATGGTATATGGAAGATTACGCACTAACTTCTATTCGTGCATTATTTAATACATTCTTTTTAACACTAATCCAAATTGCAAAATTATTATGAATGAAACGTGTGACATGTTTGGTTTGGTTTCATTGTGTTAAAATTAATTTCGTAGGTTGAGAATTTAAAGCAAAAACAAAGCTGCTTCTTGTACTTACGTAGTGTCACTATGATTTTGAGTCCCGCACACCGGAATCCAACCATGTATCTAAAGTTTCAAATAAATTAAAAAGGAAAAGATTTTATGTGCAGTGATTGGTTTCTTTTATTATCATAAGCTTCTTTTGATTTTGAAATAATCTTATAAATGAGTTTAAAGTCTAATTTAATCTTATAAAATTGGTTTTTAAGATAATATTTGTATTTAATTTATATATTATAAGGTAAAACTTTCAACATTTACGTTGTTAATAAAATGAAATGAAATTACATACATTTTTTATTATATTTTATTTAATGTTAGAAAAATGAATTTTAAGATTAATTAAATTTTACATAATCAGTTTGTAAGAGAAGATTTATTTATACAAATATAATTTTTAATATATACTTTTTATTATTGATAAACCTACACATAGATCAACCAACATGGACAAGTGTCTCATGATTTTGTTAAAGTTATTATGAAATATATGAAAAAAAATATTTTGTGATAGTAATAATAGTAATAATAATAATTATTATTATTATTAAAGTTGGAAATTTCTTTAGTAATTCCTAATTTCCAAATAATTAATAGTTACAACTTGAAAAGGTAATTTAATTTGACTGCATTCATATATATTGGTGTTGTTTTTGAGCAGCCAAAGAAGGTTTTTCTCCATATGAACTTTCGTGTTTGCGTCCTTCTTCGCCTAACTCTTATCTCACAATTAATACTCTTCATGGAACAAGAAATTGCGTGGATAAGGATCAACAACATTTCTCATATCTCCTTTCATCAGTCAACAGCAGCCAAAACAATCAAAAACATTAAATTTTCCAAATTCCAGTTTTTAAGGAACTATCCTATGGTCCTAATATTATATATATGGTCACCATATAAGAATTAATCATTCTTCTAATGCGGATTCTTCACGATATCACTATTATAATTAATTCTATTTTCCCACCTACCTAGGTCACATAATGATAATACATCCTTAATATAACTTTATATCACCCGGTTATTTTTTTTTTTATACCCAATAAGTCTCACATCGCTTAGGAATCGAGGTCAAGCGAAGTTTAAATACTCCTATCTTCCTCTACTCTCTGAGGTGTTTCTTAAGAACAAAATCATAACAGAGCTCAAAAGACTCCGAAGCGGACAATACCTCAATAACGCCTTCCTAACAAAGGCTACCAGGTAAACTTGTGTCAGAATTGGAACAATTTTTTTAAAAAAACATGAAATTTTGAAAGGAAAAAAAAAGTAATTAGGGTTAGTTTGATGTACGCAACTACAGTTGAGTAAAGTTAATGATTAGAATCGGTTCCATTCAAATAGTTTTAAAAAGCTTTCACGTACATATCAATCCTTTTCTCATGGAGAACATTTCTCTTGGTATTAGTGAGGCACAACTAGTTAATCACTTTGAAATGCACACGAACACGATAATAAAAAGAAACCCTAGTGTTCCTTTTTTATACATAACGTGCATTGGAAAATAAAGTGCTGTTTTTTGGCAATTGCTTTAGTCGATTGAAGCTGGTTAATGCATATAAGTTTATATATTATTAGGAAAAGAATAATTAATCTTAAAAAAATGAATTTATATTAGTTAATAGAATTAGAGTGCATGCTTAGCACTCTGGTGTTTGGCAAGAAAAGAAGGAATTAGATTTATAACATAGAAGCTGCATTTGTTTATTTATGACTTTTGAATGCGAACAAAATACGAAAGTATTGAATATTCGTTTATATACTGATTTTGAGATAACTAGGTTTGAAATTTCAAAGTAAGAGAGTTTTGTGTCTATGTAAAGTGAGAAACGGAAGTTAGTTTGTTTCACACCAAGTGTTGGGATATAAATAACCCTTTTTGGTAGGTATAGATTCCACTTAACCCAATAAAATATGGCTTCAAAACTCTATTAAAAACTAGTAAAACATAAGTTGGTGAAATATTTAATATTCTTATTTCGTTATGGTATAAATGATTTCACTTAAAACTAATAAATCAAACAATAATTTCGAAATCACATTCCATTTAAGATTTTCGTACTATGATTTTGAAGGTGTTAGTAAAAAATATGGACAAAAAATTATTTTAGGGTTATGATCTTTTACCCCACAATATTCAAATATGTACAATGTTTTCCCTTCATATACGCAATCTCTTTAATATATGGGCGTGGTATATTTTTAAATAATTTAATCTATTTAATAGAATAAGTTCGTTACCTTTTTTTATTCACAATATATTTAATAATATAGCACGGTCTAATGTATGAATATAAAATTGAAAAACCCTTAATAAAAAGTCAGAAGCAAAAACTAATCTTAATAAAAAGTAGCTAAAAGTCGAGTTCTCTCCACCAACTTTATAGTCACCGGCCACAAGAATGTTTCTATTATAACATTATTTTATTTTATTTTACTTATTTATAATGATGACTATTATCATTTTATTTATATATTACATTTACAAAATTAGAAGAAAAAAAACTCCACATTCGATTGAGATTGTTTCAAGGTGAAATATAGTTAAAGAAAATTAATAATCTCTTTCTTTCCGGTTTTCTTACTCTTTCATGGAATTTAATCATGGACAAATTTCTTAATTTTCTAATAAATTTTATTTTTCTCTCCTAAATCTTTCTTACGTTTCATCTCACTCATAGTGGATGACATCTTTCAAAATCTAGGACTTGCGTATTATAAGAAGAGGAAGAGAAATATTTAGACCATACAAATTAAAGTGGCTTAAAATAATATTACTAATTACATTTTTTATAACGATTTAAATGTTGTGGCATTTAATGAAATTAATGTAATAGAAAAAAATAATAATACACTAACCTAATAATATTTTGTCCTTTATATAATAAATTTAAGAATTTTCTTAGTCGTAAATAACATGTTATGTCAAAGAGATAAATAATGTTAGGTGAATATAAAATCACATATAAAGATTATATTGTAGTATATAGGATATATTTCCTTTGTCAATTAAGTATGTGGCTTAGTTATAAGCCACTTTGAGGTAACGATAACCAGAAAATTCCAGAAGAGTTTCACATGTGAAAAATGCTCCTAAATATTAAACAAATTTTAGTGGGTTTTATAGGGTTATAATAACCTACCCTACCACTTTCTATATCTTGGTTCCTTATTCACTCATATCAAAAGAAAATCACAAAAAAAAAAAAAATAGATACTTTCATTCCAATATTATTAGTGTCATTTTTCTCTTTTACTTTTTTGGATTTTTTTTTTCTTAAAGATGACTTTAAAATATTTTTTAATGGAAAATAAGTGAACATAAGCGGTATTAATTTAATAAATCCATCCTATTCCTATATATATGAGGTCCCAAATTACTGAAAATTCAAACCCCCGAAGTTGTGTGGGCCTAATAGCTGCAGATTTTAATTTTCTTTGGGCTGGACCCAGACTCCACAAAAGTTATTCTATAAAATAAAGTATGTTATAGTACATTTAAAAAAATCAAATCCAATGGTTGCTGTTTCACTAATTACATATTATTTAATACTTAAGTTACCCACTATAGTTAGTGATATGATTGTTTATCAAATTTAATTGTTAATCGAAAGTGAATTTTCAACTATGTAAAACAATTTCCGGCCCTAAAAATGTGAATGCAGTGTCAAATGTCAAGTAGATTTTTCATGCTTTAAAAATGTTGAAAGTTTTATCTTCTAATGTATGAAACTTATGCAGCTGAAAAATGGCGATATCTACGTGTATTATTGATTTTTTTTTCTCAAATGTTTTCTTATTCAATATTTGTTTAACAAAGATAGTTAGGATCGAGTGTTTACTACTAAATCAAAAGTTATAACAGTCAGAATACAACTCTTTTTACTTAAGAGTGTAACACAAATTCAAACGTCACGATATATTTGATTGTAACTCGGTTTACTTAATATTTGTTAGAGAACAATTGATGTCACTTATAAGAAAGAGACGGCATGTAAGTAAAATATTTAGAATAAAATGGAGTGATCTTAAACTGTTCAAAAGTGATGCGCAATATATGTGTCATTGGCCACACCGTCTTTTGAGACATGGGTAACCCTTGGAGGGAAGAGGTATCTTTCAATTATTGTTGAACCAACCTTTTTCACGTTTCAAACAGACAAATCATAACAACGGTGGTGGGTGTTGGACAACTCCAACACAAACAAACATAAGTTTGTTGCATATTATATCATTTATTTCATTATATGTATATGTGTGTATGGGAAGAAAATTTATATCTTCATAAACTAAAATCAATTAAATGTTAACAAATAATAATAACGATACTACTATTAGTAATGTTAAAAAATATAAATAGAATAATTACCAATACAGCTATTAAAATGATAATATAATATAAACATGTTATATAATAATACAATTATGATCTTTCACGTTTTATATTTATTTACTTTAGCATCAATAGTAAAAAAAAATTAATCTACAAATTCAAAGTATTGTAAACAAAAAAAAAAGTGAATGAAGAACCAAAAAGATCATTGATGTAATAAGCAACAAACTTCTAGAAATATTAATCCTAGACACTTGATAGACATACTTGTTAATAGAGTTCAAGCCATAAAAAATTTACTGGTCATTAGTGCTACAGTAAAAAAGAATAAAAATAAAAATAATAATAAATAAGTAAAATATGCTCTGCTATAAATATAAAAAGGTAAGCATCATGAGAAATGATGAAAAACTAAAGCAATGAAAGATACAAATTGAAAGAGAGCAAAAAGTAAGGAACAAGAGAAAGAAGAAGAGACAAAAAAAAGAAAAAAGAAAGATCATAGGAAATGATAAAAAAAAAAACCAATGAAAGATGTTAGAGCGTTAGTAGAAATTGAAAGAGAGAAAATTAAAGAACAAGAGAACGAAGTAGAGACGGAGACAGAGAAAGAAAGAAAAAAATTGAATAATTTTCTACAACCACATAGATATACAGTATATATATATATATATATATATATATATATATATATATATATATATATATATATATATATATGTATGTATTATTTACTTATTTTATACTATTTTATAGTATAAAATATCACTAATTTCATCTTATTTTTTCTTATTTTCTTATTTACTTATTTTATGTTATTTTATTATGTGAGATATTCCTAATTCCATCTTCTTAAATCATCATATACTTATCATATACTATCCCTAAATATTCTTATTTTTAAATTTTTATATATTATGAATATAAGTATGCTACTATTATAATATTTTATATTATTATTATTATTATTATTATTATTATTATTATGTATATGAGATAAATATATTATTACACTATTAATATATATATATATATGATATTATATTATTTATAATATTATAATATATATATATATATATATAAATATAAAAGAACAATTTTATTTATTTGTTTAATAATATAGTCTTAGTATTATTCTTTCATAGTTATTTACTATGTTAATAATAAATCCCGTTACGTCTAAATTAATTTATAATTGGAGGAGATTCTGATTTGGGAATTTAAATAATTTTTTTTATTTAGGATTAGATTTTTTTATTTATTAACTATGGTAAAACTCATTTATCTTCCTTAGTTATTACAAAGATAATTTACATTTATTCTATTAAAAAATATGAATAAAAGAAAAGAAAAAGTTTATATGTAAGTATATAATTATTAAGTTTTATTTTATATATTTTTATGGTATTTGTTCTCATTTTTTCTATATTTTGGTTTCTTTTCTCTTTGGATATAAGAAAATAAATATGTATATATTACCACACATGGATGAATGACCTTCTCGTACATCGGTCAATTTAATGTTGTGATCTAAGCAACTTTCCCGGGGATGCAATGGACTATAGACGCGCAGAACAGTTCTTTGACATTTAAGGAGTAATGATCAACACTCTTGTCCCTTCTTGATGAATCATTTCTCATAACCTTGACAGGATCCATTCCAGTCACCTCTATTCTTGATAGAGTAGTTTACTTTTGTGAAAGATAAGAATAAAATTGTAAAATTACTAGAAAAAGAATAATTGGATGTATGTAAGTGAACAATGTATAATTATGGTTTGAAATTATGTAAAATATAAATATAAATATGAATGTGAAATGTGTTAATGAAAAATTAAGGTGTTGTATTTTTCTATAAAGAATATATAATGTTTTAGAATTGCATTAGTAATGTAAAAAAAAAAAAAAACTATAACATGACATTAGATGGTATCAGAGCAACGTTTCATGCGAAACTTACGGAATGCATTCATCATAAATTTTTTTCCAAGTACTAACTCATACGAATCCAGATGACAAATAATAGGAAAAACAATGAATTGACTGAAACAATGCAAGCTATCATAGTCATGACTACTACTCTATTAAGGAATCAAAGACTTGGAGGAACTCCCAAGTGACAAGGTTTTGATGAATTTAGGAGAAACAAACCTCCACAAATTTTTAGAGGATATGACCTAGAAAAAATTGAAATGTGGAGTAAGAAAATGGAGAAAATATTTCAAGTTATGAACTGTGTTGATTACCAAATGGTGAACTATATTGTGTTTATGTTGATTGGAGAAGCTAAATATTGGTGGGATAGTACCAAGAAATTACTTGAAGAAAAGATAATAATTATTATTTAGGAATTATTTAGAACAAAGTTTTTATTTTCCTAATGATGTGAGGAGAGCAAAATAAATAGAGTTTGTAAAGTTGAAACAAGGAAGTATGACAATAGGAGAATATGCTTCCAAGTTTGAAGAATTAGGAAAATACTCTGCTTTCTTTTTCACCCGGAGGAGATGATAAAGTATATAAAGTTTGAAAATAGACTTAGGCCTGAATTGAGAAAAATGGTAGAAATACTAGAATTTTGTTGTTTTCCTACGCTTATTCACAGATGGAGATATTTGGAAGATTTTGAAAACAAACAAAACAAACAAAACGATATATTTTGGACCCCAAATAAATAAAAATAGACGTCATGGGAGAAAATCTTATGATCGCCCCCAGTAAAGATCTCAACCAACCAATCTTCTTTAAGAGATTCTAGTAAACTCGTGAATAATCATATCAAATGCTTTAAGTGTTGGCAAGAACATTATACTAATTATTCTCATTTTAAGGATCGGTCAATTTTAAGTGTGAAAATCTCAATTTATTTTCTGAATATGGACAACAAAAACCACATTTCAATTCTGTTACACCCAAAATAATACCTACCTCAAAAAAGAGAGTCTATATCATGACTAGACCTAAGCCACTAAAAACTATTATATGATTAAATGTATGTGTTTTATTAAAAGATAATCTTTAAATATATGGTATAACTTATATGCAACTCACTCAATAATTTTTAATAATTGTGTACACTAATCGGTTATTTTTGCTCCCACAAATAAATTTGTAATTACCGACGTCTCTAAATGAGATTTTTTGTAACGAGTGACTCATATTTAATAAACAATTTTTATATTAGTCATCCCTAAAATATATGGATGTAGTTACCGTTGAAAAATCTAAAATACCTTCAAACACTTTTTATCCGAACATTAATGTTAATGACATAAAATTCAACACTCATGTCCTTCTTTATCAAAATTATCGGACAGAAACTATTTATTTAAACTAATTCTAACACGCAATTTGTTGACATTAGTGGGTACTTTTCTTTTTCTCTAAGCACTCGCGATGGTCATGACAAATGATAAACACTGTGGAGTTAATCATAACACTTTTGTATGAATCTTAAAAATAGCATCATTCCATCGTAAAAAAGTACCATTGATTACATATATGCAAATGAAAATCATCAATGCATGATTAAACCAGTGGATTTTTTGTATCCTAATGTAAAAGAGAAACACGTTAACTACAATTCTTAACACGTAACTAAACATGCTAATAATGGCATCAAACTTTTAAATATAAGGTATCATTGTAATGCTTTTTCAGACTCCATTCTTTCCAACAATATTTTCATAGACCACATTACAACTCGCTTAATAATATTTTGGTCATTAAAAATATTAACTTTTGTATTTGTAAAATGTTGAAAAATCACCTACTAAAAATAATCTCTTCAAGCATAGGCACAATACTCAGCAATCTTTTGTGGACTAAAATTGTGAACCTTTCATAGTACAATTTTTGTATACCAAAATTACAAACTTTTCATAGTGCAATTTTTTGTGGATTAAAATTGCAAACCCTTCATCTTGCAATTCTTCTAACAAAAATTGCAAACCTTCTAATGACACATAACTATCCAAGTCTTTTATACACCCAAGAGATCTATTGAGTTGTGATGATAACTTCAAAACAAACTCTTTACTTTTATAATATTTTTTTACTACTCTTTTCTTTATATTACTCGTTTGATGAATATCCACTAAGAACCAAGATAAAGTAAGATAATAAGTGTAAAGTGTATGTAAAAATTTAATAGTATCCTTATTAAAATTAAGAAAATCTCGTATATTTAAGAACAAGGGAAGTAATATTTGTTTGAGATGAAAAGAAAAGATTATTCTGATCCATTGTTGCCTTTGTTATGTCCACTGTTAAATAGTCATAGAGGAGTGACGCATGTGCTGACGATAATTTTTTTATTTTTCCTATTTTTTAAGCTCTGCTAACAGTATAGTAGTACTGTATTGTATAAATAATAATATATTCAGATCATTGGATTGTATTACTAAAATTAATAAATTTTCTTTTGGTAGCGTGTCTCAGAACTAATTGTGGAGGTAGGGTGTGTTTGTAACATACAAACTCATCTTTTGTGTGTATTCAACACTACCTCTTAATACGTTTCGGATTTTTTATTCATATTTAGTTAGTGAAATTCATTTTAATTAATTAATGTAAATTTATAATATTGTTTTAAAACATTAGTTCAATTTGACTTAATTTCATAGCTTAAATTCCAAAACATGTATATAAACCGTATTTTCTTAGAAGCTATATACGGAATATTTCATTGAATTTAATGTAATTCTCCTATATTGAAATTTCCTATTTTTCGAAAAAAAAAATTGATGGAATGTTGATTTTTCAATTGAATCATCTCACCGATATAGGGGTTATAAAATAACTATGGTATTTTATAAATATAGCATGAAAAAATATGAATTTAATTTTTTTACTTAATTTTTCTGTATTGTTTTTTGTGTTGTGTCTTCCAAATATCATGATGTTCATTATACTATTTGTCTATTATAGCATAGTGTTCACATTTGTTTTTAGTATCTATAGTAGTTATGAAAATGATAAGTCGATTTTAATTAAAAATATTAATGAAAATATACTCAATATGTTTATTGTTTTACTTTCGTATCCAATGTGGCAAACAGGGCCTAAGAAAACATCATTCGGCTTTGTTGCAATTTTAAAATTAAGAGCCATGTTTCTTCCTCAATATGTTATTTTCCATAGTCAAAGAGAATAAGTTGAACAACACATATCACAATCCACCATTTATATTTTGGAGAATAATATATACCTTAACGACACCACTTCTGAAACATTGATTGTTGCAGCAATCATGAGCTGGAGCCAATATTCATACACATCAAATTAAAGCGATAATTATAATTAATTAAGGTGCTAAAAAAATGTTTTACGAATACCTTGTTTTAAAGACAAAACAGTTTCTTCATTTCATTTTTATTTAAACATTTCATACATATTCTCTTATTTCATACAAGTAAATAAGAATACCTTAAAAATCCCATTATATATGTGAGGGATTTTTCATATATAATTGTAATAAATTAAAGAGTTATTAATAACCCTGAAAAACTTTTACATGATGACAAATTATTTAGTTAAAAAAGAACTGAAAATAAGATTAAACAGATGCATTTATTATTATTAATTACGAACATAATTTATTGGAATCGAACTCCTCTTTTCACAAGTTTGTCAAAAGTAAAATCAATAACCAAAGAAGAAGAGAAAAAGAGGAATTTTTTTTTTTCAAGAATAATACAAATGGAAGGATACAAATACAAGGAACTTATTTCCTTATACTGTATCTTCCAATATAAATACACATATGATAAAAGAAATTAGAGAGAAAGTTTTAAAAGAAAAAAGAAAAAAGAAAGAACTTTACATGAAGATGCTTCGTGAACGATCTGATCCAAGACGAGAAGGGTAGGTAGACAAGTTAAGCCCAACGGGAATTGCAAAAGTGCTTTCCATGAAAAGACGTTGCTGAAAGGTTTCAATGGTGGACCCAGCTTCGACAAGATCCTTAACGAGGTTTCGGTAGTGTTCTTTCAGCCTCTTCAACATGCGAAAGTATTGCAACTTCAGCCACCTTAAACGCATCTTTCGAAACATCTTAAGTAGCCCGAAAATTCGGCGGCGTGGCTTCTTGGCGCCCAGCCGCACTGTCTGAACCTTCCGCCGGCGGAGCAGGGAGAGCCTGCGGCGGGGCTGCCACGGCAACGAAGACGGAGACGGTCGGTGATCGACGGCCATAGGAATGGTAAGAGCGAGCATGGAGAAGAGAGCGAGAGAAACGCAAAAGGGTTAAGTTAGAGTTTTTTTACTAAGGTTGTCTGTTTGATGCTTATAAATAGGAATGGGAAGCATAAAATTTGTGATGTGAGTGACATTGATAGACACAAGGGTTGACTTAAAATAATAGCAACGCATCTTTGGGGAAACGCAAGTTTTTTTACATCAAACTGTTGTTTTTGTAAGTTCATAATAGGTTATGTTTTTGGAGTGAAATAAAGAAAACAATTAAAAATAAAAAATAATAGTATAAAAAAGATAAAAACAACATAGTTTGTTTGAAAAAAAAAAGTACATTCTTTTCATTTAATTTTTTTATGATTCATTTGCTTTCATGGAAATAGTGTAGCATCTACTGAGAAAAGAAGAAGATTAGAAATAACAATATTGATTTGAAGTGATGTCTGAAGAAAGTTTTGTAATTTCATATTGGAAGTTTCTGTGCTGAAATATAATATTTTTTCGTGAGGATCACACAAATATCTCTTTTACAGATTTTTTTTTTTCTTACATACATTATGAAAATACGTATTTTATTTCACTTCTCTTTATTATTTCTTCTCTGCTCTACCAGACAAATCTGTGAAAAATGAAAATATCTGAGTAAAAAAATGCACGAAATTTTAAATCAACGCATGCATTTGATTTTTTTGTTATCAGCTCGCATGCATTTGGTTATAAACTCAAATATTTTTCTTTCAAAACAGCATTTGTCTTGAATATAATTTGCTGTTGTAACATTTTTTTAGTTATCTGATGTAACATTTTTTGTTAGTTATCTTAATGTACCTTTGGGAGAAGATTGAGGTTTGATGATTGATGGTTAGTTTAATAATGAAATAGGGTTAATGCAAGTCTTTAATTTGAGGAATTATAATATTAAGTGTGGCATCAGCGAATAATAATGGCCAGCAGGAACTGCCATGTTGCTATATACAAAAATATCAACAAAAAATAATTACGTTGTAGTATTTTAAGATTATAACATAAAAACTTTGATGATAATTTATAATAATATATTTGTAAGTGATGCATGGGCTAGTAGAAGTCATTTTCAAAGATCCCATGATTGATTTTTTTAATCATATATATGACTTTAGTTTTCTGGAGTGCAATTGAAATTATTTTTATTAACTTTTTTAGTTTAATTATGTTAATTTTTATAACACAAAAGAATGAATGTAATTGAATTAAAATATTATATATATTTATTTTGAAAGTTTGAGAATAAAAATATATTAAAATTTTATAAAAATTTAAGATAAAGAACATATTTAATCAACAAATTGAGTCATAAAACCAAAAATGTAATAGTGATAAGTTGGTAGGAGATTATATGATGAATGAAAGTGGTGCATGTTTAAGCAATTGGTTGTGATGTTTGAGTATGATTTGAAGGAAGATGATCTTAAAAGGGCTTTGCTTGTGAAGGTAGCATTACTGATTTTGGAGGGTGGGCATGGCAGCAGCAGAGAAAGGAATTGGCGTTTAGGGTTTGGAATTTGGAGTACAGTCCACATGGCCACTGGGTTTTTCTTGCGTGTAACAGTTTGCATAAACACAAGCAGGTGGCGTGCATGGCCTTGTCACATGGATGGACGTGGCTTCCCACGCAGATTTTTTTTTTGTTCATCTTAATTAATTTGTAGTAACTCTGGAAGTTTTGGTATTTTTTATTTAACTGTTGTTAAGAAAATTTATTCTATTAAATTTGTAAGAGCTGTTCGTTTGGAAAGATGGTACTCTTGAAATCAATTAGGGAGTGCGATTCATAAAAATAATAAAAATAATGTATTTCATTGTATGAATTTGAACTGATTACCGAGTGCGGATTTAAGAGATGTATCATTTTTTTCATCCACCATCTGATGAGCAGTTACAGAGTAAGGAGCGTTTATTCTCGATTTTGCCCTTTCTGTCGTTATTGCGTGAAGTTTGTGAATGTACCGGTGTTGTCAGTGTTGCAGGGGCAACAAGTGTTGGGGTGGTGAGTGGATGGTGGTGAGCGAGGTTGTCGCGGTGGTGGTGAGGTGTTGTGGTGTTGGGGTTGGCACCGGTGACACCGGTGTTGTGTTAGTGAGGAGTCATGGTACCGGTTACGTAATCGGTGTCTTGTTTTTAAAAATAAGGGGCGACACCGGTTACGACACCGGTGTCGTTGATTTTCTTTTTTTTTTTTACGTTTTTCTTAATTTCTTTTGACTTTTTTTTTAATTTTTTTTATTTTTTTTTTTATTTATAAA
>Ga0214542_1002134_pt1 | contig 40983 bp, 13 predicted proteins | sample CNSS1metaG_FD_160096 | JGI IMG/M metagenome (GOLD analysis project Ga0214542, IMG submission 160096) | Root nodule microbial communities from cowpea collected in UCLA plant growth center, Los Angeles, California, USA - CNSS1 | ecosystem: Host-associated > Plants > Roots > Nodule | place: USA... | reverse complement strand
TTAACAGGTCTCGCCACTGTTCCCCACTGCAACAGCCATGTTTTCCGACCAAACAACACATGCAGAGTACTTTCACACCTCAAAACGACAGATCCAACCATACAATCAACAAACAACGCATGAACAGTTCCAAAAGACTCGAAACTAGAACCCTAACTTCCCGTACCTGGGAGATGCGAGCTAGAGCTTCCGATACTCGAGCGGCGAAGGACAGTAGCCCAAGGAACGGCTTAGCGAACTGAAACCAGCAGGACAAGGTTTAAAATGAGCTCACTAGAAGGCTCAAACTGAAAACGTAAAGAAGAGACAGAACGAACATAGAGCTTGAGTTGGGGAGACTTACGCGGAACGGAAAAATGCGGCTGAACTTGCTAGACTGCGACTTCTCCAAACCCTAGCAGAGGTAAAGGCGGCTGTGGCTCAAGGCAAGGACAAAGCTTTTTCTGAAAATGGCAAGGAATTCTAGGTTTAGGGCAGACCTAAGAATTTTATACATTGGGTCGGCCTTAGGCCCACTCACAAGGGCAGCCCATCAACTTTAGGGCAGAATATAAAAATGGGGCCTTACAAAATTGCTATTAAGAAGGAAAAAAAAAAAGATAGACACCTACATTTATGACAAAACAAAGTTAATTACCTGTTGAAAAAAATTATACGGTGAGATATGATATGAGGAAATAGCTTATTTGACTTTATCTTGTTTTTATGAATTGAAAACATTTTTTGACCATGTTTAGCTTTGAAGAGTGCCGAACAGACAAGTTTGTAACTTCACAACAAAGTAGAAAAGTTAAAAATGTCATTATATAATTAGTTTCGGAAGGATGTTATGGAAAAAAAATTCGCGCCCGCAGATATATGAGAATAAAATTTGTGATGGATAGTTGGTACCTGTGGATAATAGATACTCGTAGATAACAGGTAATTTAATACTCATTTCTTAACGGGTCAGGATTGGATATCATACTAATGGTATCTGCACGTACTCACTGTTAGATTATGAGATATTAGGTTAATGCTGAAGTTCATTTCTTTTTTTGTTCACTGCTGCCGTCCAAGTGCTTTGAGATTTTCGAACAGGTAAACCCATGCATTTCCTTTCATTTTCTTTCTTACACATTTAACATTCATCTCCAAAAATTGTTCTTAGCTCTCTCTATAGCTCTGTTTTTAATCAATAACCCCTTTTGTGGTATTATCCTTTTTGTTAACTCATTTTCCTTTCATTCTCTGCTCTCAGTTTTCTCGTGCTGAATCTTCTGAAGGTCATCCTCTAATCCTTCAAATCTCGGGTGAAGCTTTAAAAGGGGTATGTTTTCTATCTCTTATTTTAGTTCTAGGTTAATACATGAACTTGAACTGCTCATGACTCTGATTATGTCTTATTAGTTTTTCCTGTCTGATTAAGGCCATTTTTGAATCTGGGAAATTGATAGATATATTCTTTAAAATTGGAAGTTGTGATAAGAGCTAAAAAAATATCCAATTTTTTAAATGATTATAAGAGATTTTCTAGCCATTCCTAGTCATTCATATCTTAATAGTTGCTTCTGGGTCTTATTTTAGTACTGGTGGTCGATTTCTTACTTCACATTGCAATAGATTACATCAGACACTTTAGAGGCATTGATGTATGTTTAATATTGACTATGGACTAACATAAAAGGTAATTAAATTAGCACTTCAAATTACATATTTATATTCATTCAAATGATTGACTATGACAAATGAATTGATTTTCCTTTTCAGGTTCTTCAAAATTGAAAGTGGACAAGATGAAGTTTAATACTAGAGGAGACAATTGATGATGATGTTAGTAGTTCTCTTTTTAATATTTTATTCTAATTTTACTAATAGTGTCACTATGTCATTTATTGATGACTTATTTGTGTTTTATTTGTTTTAGGAATCAAGTGATCAACATGAAGATATTGGAGAGGAAACATAGATCTTAGACTGTTATTTTTATAAGAATTAATTTTTAAATTTCTTATATTTGAATGTATATTTTAGGTACTATTAATTTGAATTTATGTTTTAACTTTTATTTAGTTGTTCATTAACTTTTATTTGAATGAATGCTTAATTTTTTTTTTCGCAATTTAATTTGGACATCATTTGAAAACTAATAATTTTTTTAAAATATCCACGGGTATCCAACGGTTACCCGTAGGTTGAAAAATATCCATAAATATTTTTTATGTGGATATCCAATGAATAATGGGACGGATAACGAGTACGATCTTTTTTTTTTGCGGGTCGAGTAGCGGGTAGATATTATTCGTGTCTGACCCGACCCATTGCCATCCCTAATATTATCATATGCCTCAAAGTTCTTGAATCTCTTATGATGGTCATGGACTTAGATATAAAACCTATAATAGAATTTACATGGGAAGATGAATTGTGCAAAACTGAAAGTTAGGTGCAATTTTAATAATACTATGAAAAGGTAAAAATTCTAAACCTTGCTTCCTTCAAAATTTAATTACTTATTTGTGAAATAATTTCGCAATATGCATAGAATGTAATGAAGATGTTTGGAAAATTAATTAATGAAAGATCAAATCATTATCATTTGGATATAGCAGTCTATTATATAAACCTTCACTTTCACTACCAATCAAATTTTAAACTTGATGATTTAAAGTTGGAGTTGTATATGTGCATAAGAATATTGGTTAAGGATGTTGCATAAAGAAAAAAAAATGTAATTTGTTATTTTTCAAGGAATATAGAAAAGTACCACTTCTTGGATCATTCAAATTTTAAGTTTGACTTGTTTTGTAGATGTGAGCGTAATGAAGCTCATTTGAAATGATAATTGAAGTAATTTGTAATTCATAATTTCTTTTTATGTAATGTATAACTTGAAGTTAAGAAAAAAAACAAATTAGAACAAATTATCGTTCTCTCATTCATAAGTGTTAAAGTGATTTCAAATTCATAAGTCAATCCGGTTCACCACAAATTTGAGTCAGGTTACATTAGAAAAAATATTGTTGTTTTAAATGTGAGTCAAATCGAATCCAATTCACTCAAACAATAGATTAAATAGGTTCAAACTAGGTTGGGGATAGGTTGACTATTAACCCATAATCAACAATTATCATTTTTTAATCACTATTTTTATTATAATTGTTTACGACTTGACTTCTATGTAGGTTAAATATTTAATCTTTCTAAAAACTAAGATGTTGTTCAATAATACTTAATTTATTTGTTTGCTCAATTATATAGATAAACACTTTGATTTTCATTTACTGTCTTTATCTTTATAATAATACTTGGTAGACTAGATTTACAAAGAATAGAGTTTTATGGTGGTTGGGCTCAATTTTTTTAAAATTTTTTTTGTATATATAAATATTTATATATAAATAAAAATATTTTTTAATTATAGTATATTTGTCCCTTTAAATTTTGATATGGAGGTAAAATTTTGACACCAAAAATATTTTTGAAGATTCATCATTGGACGAACATTTTAATTGTACTATTATAAATAAAAGAGTTGATTCAATTTATTTTTATTATATTGCAAAAAATATATAGAATAATTTGGGAGAACAAACACGCTTAAGTGACTCACCCTTAGTGTGTTGAGTTTAGTTATAAAATTTTTTACTTACAAAAAGTGAGTTAGGTTGATAGTTGACTAATTTTTAACTCAATAAGCCAAACTGTGATAGTTAGGTTGTTTTACTTTGACACCCATACTCCCATGTGAAGATATTGAGTTAAATGATGAATGAATAACCGAAGAGGGAGATGTTATTGATATTGAACAAACTCAAGGTGAATATAATGGTGAAAATGTTCACTTAAATGGAGTAACAAGAGATTCAACTTTAGATGCACTTGATCTTGATAAATGCCAACATAGATCCCTAATTTCCATCTTAGGAAGAGTTTAATGATGATCAACATTGTGAAGATGATGATGGAGATATTATTGAGTAAAAGTCCAACTCCTCCGATGTTTTGATTAAGTGCTTTAATACAATAAAGCTTAAAGGTTGAAACTTGAAAAAGTTAGGTTTGATAGTCAATTAGATTATGTGTGCATAGACTTTGTCTAACAAACGATGGAGCATCATGTCAAGTTCAACTTAACAAATGAAGATCAATCGAATAATAAGTACAAAACCAAGATCATGTCAAATTCAACTTAACAAATGAAGATCAATCGAATGATAAGTACAAAACCAAGACTTCAAACTCACTAAGTAAAGAATGTCTTCATTATTAGTTATCAAGATATTTGTATCCAGAGTTTAAGCTTTATTTAAATATCTTTTCGAACTAAAGCTAAAATAATTTGACACAAGCATATAAATTTTGACCAACTTATCTGCTATGGTGTGTTTTTATCAATCAAAGAAGTAAAAAACTATACATCTAGGAAGTTAAGGAGTTTCAGCTATAAGAGAACTATGTAAAGAAGAGAGAACCAATTAAGGCTGCATGAACTACATTTAGTGATTCTCTACGAAATCATTCAACTAAGTTCAAAGCAATTACTTCTTCTCAAGCCTATATAAAGCATCATTTTGAAAGAAAAAAAAATGAAGAACAAGAGTTAAAATTCAAAAGTATCAAAATTCTGCTAAATTATATCCTTGCCCAAACATTGTTTGTATTCAATCTAACAAACTAGTCGAAAGACTAACCAGCTTATATCAAATGATTTTGTTTAATTATACTATTAAAATATCGAATTATTATGTTATTTTTATATATTTTTTTCACATGAGGTAACCTCTTACAAAGTTACCAATTAAGTTTATAAAGATTTGTATCAAATGAAATATCACCTAACATTTATTATATAAAGCATAATCAATATATATATATATATATATATATATATATATATATATATATATATATATATATATATAAGACAAAAACAATTGTCTACGAGATTATAAAGATTAAAGACCTAATTAACTATTAGAAGCTGGTGGATGATATGTATGATCTTGTAAGAAAATTATGATTTAAAATCAATACATTACAGATAATTTATATAAAACATAATAAATAACTTTTTTAAAGTCTAATATGCTTAAATGAGGATATCTTGTTCATGTTTGTGCACTAAGTTTGGTTGAATTCCTTTTTGTTATTTAGGTGGCTATTTGATATTTATTTTCTTAAATACAAATACTAAGTAGCTTTTAAACTATGGTATTATAAGGTTGAAGAACTCCAAATGCATCTATATAATTTATTTTAGTGCTGACAAAAAATATAATTACTGTGGAAATTGATATGATACATGAAGTGACTAAGTGTGTAGAAAGTAGTTCACAGACATATACATATTTTAAAAGTATTAATCTTTTATGTTTGGTAAAGGATGAATATAATAGAGAGACAACCATTACTCTAAATTAAATTACTTTTTTAACCGGATTTGATGAATGTAACATTATTTATCATAGAAAATAGCCATTATTGAAACCACTGCACAAATTTGGCGTGTTCGGCAAAGGATAAAAGGGATGAGCATAAACACCGCAAACTAACATAAGAATCACAATCGCAAAAGCATCAATTTTTGCATGGCGAGTTAAACATATCTCCACGTGCCGATCGTTAAGATTTTCACAAACCTAGGTGTCCCTTACAGCTCCAACCCTTGTTTGGCTCACATAAGCTACCGCACTCCACATTTCATCCATGCAAGGTAAGTGACCCCACCTTCTTCCAAGCCTCAAAATTCAAGTTGCATATAATGAAGAAAGAATAGTGTTGCAAATTGCTTAAGCTTTTCCAAATCTCATTCACCAGTTGAGAAAGAAAAATTCCTTGTGGGATCATGGCAACAACCAGAAGATATGAGTTTGGAACGAATGAGGCTAGTCACCCAGACTCTATCAGAGCCACCATAGCTGAATTCATCTCCACTTGCATCTTTGTCTTTGTTGGAGAAGGCTCAGTCCTTGCTTTGAGTCTGTACCTCAGATATATACACATACACACTCTAAACTTATATTATAGCCTCTTTCATTACATGCATGCTATTATATATACATGATTGTGAATATATGCTATGTGGTGTGATGAGTGTTTGATTAAGTTGTGTGATTGCAGAACAAATTTACAAGGAACCAGGATCATCAGCAGCTGAGCTAGTGGTAATTGCAGTGGCTCATGCCTTTGCTCTATTTGCTGCTATTGCTGCAAGTGCACATGTTTCTGGTGGACACTTGAACCCTGCTGTCACTTTTGGTGCTCTTCTTGGTGGAAGGATCTCTGTCCTTAAAGCCATTTACTACTGGGTTGCTCAAATCCTTGGTTCTATTGTTGCTGCTCTCTTGTTGAGACTTGTCACTAACAACATGGTATGTTACATCAAATTCACCTTTCCCTCTCTGATGTTGCTGTCTGTTGCATTGTCATACTTGTTCTTAATCTAATCTTTGTTTCAAAGACAAGGGTATGCATGCTGGCTCAACTTGGTAATCTTTATGATGCAGAACCAATTTAATAAGTATATTATCTCTTTAACAGAAAGAAAACAAAGAAAAAAAACATCATATTTTGAACATATGTTTGGCCATATCTTGTGTACATTTTTTTTTTTATAAAAACTGAAGAACTGAAAATATGAGAAACCACAATAGTGACTGCACTGTGGTTGGTGTTGCAGAGACCAGAGGGATTCAGTTTATCAGTTGGGGTTGGAGCACTTCATGGTCTTATACTTGAAATTGGTCTCACATTTGGTCTGATGTACACTGTCTATGCCACTGCTATGGATCCTAAAAGGGGTGCAATCAGCACGGTTGCACCCTTAGCCATTGGACTGGTGGTAGGAGCAAACATCCTGGCTGGTGGACCTTTTGATGGAGCATGCATGAACCCTGCTCGGGCTTTTGGGCCTGCATTGGTGGGCTGGAGGTGGGAAAACCACTGGATCTTCTGGGTGGGCCCATTACTTGGGGCAGCCCTAGCAGCAGTCCTGTATGAATTCGTTGTTATCCCAATTGAGCCTCCTCCTCATCAACCTTTGCCTGCTGAAGAGTACTAGTTCATTTGGGTGTTATGAAATAGGTTTAATTAACCTAAGCTCATGCCTCTGTTACTGTTTCTTCTTGTGTTTATGAGTTTATCACTGCTTTTATGCATTTTTCTTTGATGTTGGTTTGGACTTTGGAGTATCAACACTAAGAACTTGTTTAGTGTGTAGATGTTTTACTCCATCAGTATGCTGAATGAATAAAGTGAGATCCCTAATCACTTACATGCTTCAAAATAAAGACAATGCAAAGATATCATCTTTGAGCCTTTTGTCTATGAAAACAAAAAATAAAGACAATGCAAAGATATCATCTTTGAGCCTTTTGTCTATGAAAACAAAATTGTGGCACTTAGTTTCAATGTTTTTCTTTTTTTCTTTCTTCAGTACCAATGTCTGTGCATCTCTCAGTTAACTCCTTCTGCAATCACACTTTCTCTGTCTCCCAGTTCACTTAGTTCATCATGGATGCTAGAACCCAGTTTTTGATTTTTTTTTTTTAAATTAAACCCAAAAAAATCTATTTTCTGTTGCAAGTTTATTTTTTATTTATAAAATTTGTTAACTTCTATTACTAATTAAATGATTTGTAATATATTTTGCATTATGATGCATTATATCGATTTATAATGCACTTACTCTATGCATTATTTATGATTTTACTTAACATCCTAATAATTTAATTTATCCTCCTATTTAAAAGTTTATTTTTATTAATTAAATAAATCAATAATTAAATTTTGATTATAATATAATTTGTTTCTGTTAAATCTAAAACACAACTTATTGCCTAAAAAATATTAAATCATTATAAATGTCAGTTATAATATAATTTGTGAATTTTGATTATAGTGTAATTCATATATTTAAAATTATTTATTGATAGCCAAGTTACTTAGCCTAGTAGTGACAAAGAGCAACACCGTAAAGACAAAGTAGAGGGAAGTAGGATATTCATTCCGTGGATTAAACTAAATGATTGAAGGAGTAATTTCATTTATACATTTAACATATCTTACAACTGACTTTTTACTATTTTCTTCTTTTTACCTCCTCTTTCTATCATGTCATTCATTACATTTATAATTTTTTCTCTTTTCTTTTCATTTTTTTTCTCATTTATATGGGTTATATATACTTATTTAATATTTTCCTAATTCAAGTTGGAGGCAGTTGACCAATGGCAATGGTAATATTAGGGGAGTAATATACAAACTCATAAGATCTTCCTCTCACACATAGGGGTGAGCATGAATCTATAAAACATTGGATTAATCTTCCAATGTGCTATGTAGCTATGACAAAATTACAATTACAAGAATCAACAATTTTTTACTTCACTGGGATAATATGTTGTATGTACCTAATTCCATTTCAATTTTCATGGTATCAAACAATATCCGATACTCCACACTCAACAGCCATACGGATAACACTTGTGTTTCATATGAACAGATCATAATATTTCTTACTCTTATGGTCCTCGCATCTTGTCAACAATATGTCTGCTCTTTTCCTCAATGTGACGCCTTTTCTCTTCCAATTTCTCACTCATCTTCTTTCCCAAATCAAGCATCCTTTCCCTTCTCCCCATTTTTTTTGGCAGTCCATCTTCCCTCTCAACAGAATGATTTCGTCTCTCCATCACCGCACTTTTATGTTCTGACAGAAGCTCAGAATTATTCTCCATATTCTGTTCATTAGTCTCAAGTGGTTTGTCATTCTGTAACGATGATGTCTTAAATTCTTTCAAATCTGTAGTCTTTTGAGGTTTGTCATTCTCTAACAATGGTGCATCCGGCCCTTCCAAACTCCTGTTGCTTTCTGATGTTACTGAATCAGAGGAATCTAATGGGAGTGCTAGAGAATCTGATGATTTCCTATCTGCTTCTTGACTAGATTCAGCACTAGTTGAATTATGTTGTTTGTGTTCTGAATCATTACTTGAGGTGCTAGCACCACTAGCTTTCACTCCACCAGAAGGTTGATTATTGGTATAAGTTGAAGTGGAAGTCTCATTTCTAAATTCTTGGTTAACCCATATGAATGGAGCAACAGTTCGAGGAACCCAATCATCCTTTTCTGCTAGCATCCATGGGATGCATACACTTTCACAGTTTGGGAGCACCAAAGTTTCCCGAATTCCTGTCTGCAGGAGCAAAACTAAATTCAGCTTGCAAGCAAAAGCTGCTCTTATCTTTTTTCTATAGAGATAAAAGTTTGAACACATTGTGCTACTGTTATACTTTCTAAAGAGTTATGAAGTTAGACACATTTCTAAAGCTGCTCTTATCTTTTCTATAGAGATAAAAGTTTAAAGACATTGTGCTGCTGTTACACTTTCTAAAGAGTTATGAAGTTAGACACATTTCTCAGTCAGTTACAAGTGTGCCCATGATAAGGATGTCAATAGTTCTGTCAATATTATGAGAGAAGAAAGGATATAACAGAGGAAAAACACTCCGCACACCTCTAAACCAAACTCCAAAAAAAAAAAAAAAAAGAAACAACGTATCTTTAGAAAAACAATAGTTGGGTGGTAGAGAGTAAAAAGTGGGCACTAGTTTTGTTTTGTTATCATTTGATAAATTGAGAATTAGTTCAGTTGTATAAAGGGAAACCCTTTATGATGGGAAAACGTTAGAAGGAAAGCAGTTATATATTGACAGATGGAAAGAAAAGAGAATTTAGCGATCTTTGCATATATAGCTAATGATATTGATGATAAAGTATTCCTAAATAGTTAAAAAAATTCACATGCAAATGAATAAAATATATCAAATTTGAAAACATCAATAAAAATGGCAGGGGGAGAATACTTCTTTACAAAATTTATAAATCATAATAGAAAGGGAGTAAGTCCTACCTTTAGCCTGTTGACCAGGAATAAAGCAATGTGCGCACTTGTTATCTTACGATCTCCAACAGATGACTCCATGTTGAAATCAATGTCTGGCATTGATGTGAAACCATACCACAATTGATCAGAGGGAGGAGGCTTTATATGCAAGCGCAATGTCCCTCTAAGGGAAGTCACTCTTATTTCCAAGGAGAGAGGAACCTTTTGACAAGAAATAATCAGTTACTTTGAGAACAAGACAACTTTTTTGTTTATGAACTGGTGACTAGTTGACTACGTAGAAAGTGGAAATAGGAAACAAATACGCATTATCGATATTTGAATCTGGCTGTGTGAATACGAAAATACTCATCAAAGACAACATTAGTTTAAAAACTACACATGCAAACAGTACGAAAATCCTGGACTTTTCCAGTGGCTTAGCAAATTATCAAAAATCCAAAGAGTTCAAACACTACTCATGCAAACAGAAAAACTGAAAAAAAAGACAACATTCAGAATAAGAGTTAAGAACATTGATCAATGCATGTCAATTACATTAATCCACAAGAAATTGAAAGAGACAAATCAAACAAAACTCGTTAAAAGCAAACTCAACCAAGTTTCCTTTTTGCATAAGATTAGTGTTTGCTGTTAGCTCTTGGTATCTAGTGCCAATTTGTCCCCTGAATCATACGAATGCCTTGTGGGTTGCGTTGTTTTTGAAATATGAAAGAAAACTTAAGAGGGTGTTTACTTTGAGCCTTTTTTATTTCATTTTTAAAGAGAACAAAATGTGAACCCGAAAATATATTTGATTTAAAACCTTTTCATAGAAAATAATTTTTGAAAAGACCAAAGTTTGAACAAAAAATTAAGCTGTTTTGACTTTTTCTTTTCCTTGTCTGTTTTCATAACAAAAAAAAAAACAGTAGAACCCTTCATCACTGCTACCAGACACCCACCAAATCATCACTCCCTCCAAATCAGCTAGATAGTGGTTTTCGTTTGATGACTTTGGAGCTGTTAGCGATGACATCTGATGAAATTGGCGCCGTCAAAGTGGCCATAAACTTCTATTCAGAGGCTAGCAAATTTCAAGGGGTGGTGCTAGATGTAAAGGTGAGCGTGAGGGAGTAGTGGTGGATGAACAACCACAATTTTTCGTAAGCCACACGATATTGAAAATAAAAACAAGAAGTAACACTAGACAAATTTGCAAGATCTTAGCAAATTGAAAATGAAAATGGAAAACGTTTTCAAACACCAAACGCCCCTGGAGGGTCTACTTTTGTTTTCATTCCTAGTTCTTCTTAATTACAAAAGCATCACCTTGTTTTGGATTTTATTCACACGTATTTGTAAAGGAAATACTGAAAACTACTATTTTTAGTTTTCTCTATTTCTTGTACAAATCTTAAGAAATCGGAACTGTTTGAAAACGAACTGTCAATTTTATATTTAAAAAGTGCAAAATGAAATGAAAAGAAACGTAAACAGGCCCTTAGTGGAAAGGTACAGTGGTTTCAGTTGTAACAAAGCCTTTGAAATTCAAGAACATGAAAGAACAACTATTATCACATTCTTACTTCATTATAGAAGTTTAATTGCACATTTTATCACCTAAGTTTTTCCAAACACATTTTACCATTATGTTTTCAATTTCCGTGCATTTTACCAATCTATTAAATATATAACAATATATTGATGTGTCCCTAAATCAACGTCATTTTATCATCAATCCTCACAAAACAATGTCAACTTGTTACCAACAAGATCGAAAATATATAGAAGTTGAAAAAACTGAAAAGTTGATGGTAAATTGCACAAAAACAACTTGGATGGCAAAACTCGAAAAATAACAATAGTTGAATGATAAAAAGTACAATTAAACAATTATAGAAATGTTATTAACCCTTCAGGTTGATTTTTCCCAGGATTATACGTTTGTGGAAAAAAAAAATCTAAAGGAGGCTATGGTCTTCAAACAAATTAGAACCACACTAGAAGATTGCTCACCAAAATATATGATAGCAAGAAATGTAACTTGGTTTAATCTTATTAGATGATGTGTATAAGTCAAATTATTAGCTTGTAAAGTGAAAACTGTCAGAGCTTTATATGCATTATTTAGGGCATGCCTCTATTCGATATAGGACTAGGTGACAACAATTGAAGTTGCAACTAAGGTCAGGCATAACGTAGTTCTTCAACAACAAGCCATTCATACTACTTAACCGAGGAGACGGGAAAGAGGAATGCAATTTTATGCATCCACACAACATTATCAAAATAATAAAATTTCAATAATGAAGATATAGACTGAAAATGAACAGTGCAAGAAGCAATTGATGGAATAGAGGAAGGAATAATAAACAGAGGATACCTGTGAAACCTGTTTGGCAACGGAATTTAATATAGATTTCCATCTTGATCCATGATTTAACAAAGGCACACTGCTCTTAAAGGTCTTGGAAACATCTGCTTAGATAAAAACAAGATACACATCACAATATCAATCTAAATACTTTATCTAACACTACATAGAGATGGCAATATTCTCTCCTATTCATTTTGGAAGTTTACAATTTATCATCAAGAAGACAAGAAAAAGTGGATAAAACGAAAGGTAGATCCATACGTAAAGGGAGGGGGGAGTCCTTACGAAAAGCATACAACTTCTCTGCATTATTTAAATTTGAAAATATTTAAACTCATCAAAAGCACCCCAGGTGGTGCGGCATAAGATTTGGAAACCCCAGGCCATAATCTCAATAAAGTGTACTTAGTTTATAATCTGTGAAAATTACAGCAAATGAGTAAATCATGGATGTGCTAATAAACTTGACCCTTAGTGGCATTGGACATCCTCTGAGGCAACCAATTAAGTTCAAGATAGATTTCAGGAAATAAGAAAATGAGGATAAATTATTACGTTTGATATGACTCCAAAGACAAAGGCAAAGTTCAAATATAATTGGACTTTAGAAGACTCGTGTACTGACCAGAGTTCCAATCACCTTCTTCTTTGTGCTCTTGTAAATCATTCGTTCTTTCTGCAATATTCAATTGTTCTTCTAAAGATTCAAAATCTTCAATAAGATCTGAAGGGACAGCTCCAGCATTGTTTGACTGTGGATTTGAGTCTTCTGTTCCTGCATCGAGCTCTAGTTCACGAGGCTCAAGCCTTGTTTCAATCTCTAATAGTGCACCTCCAGAATATTCAATGTCAACTTCTACTGCCCATACTTCACTCATTTCCATAGGAAGAACCCGCATTCCTACAATGCAAGGTGGAACATTCCCAGTATTGATATTGGTACAGATGACTTCACCAATATAACCAGGAGTTCTCATATTGGACAATGTTTTCTGAAAAAAGGAGAAAAAGAGACTTGTTTATCTCAGAAGTTTTCTGTGGCAGAGTTCTCAGTATACACACAGAAGTAATCAATATTTACCTCATACTAAAACAACTATAAAGGAATAAATATGGAGCAGAGGGGTAAATCATGTTTACATAAATAAGCACCCCTCAAATAAAAAAAAAATGTTGAAATCAACTAATCACTACTTATGTTAAGAAAAACAACTCTGATAATGGGATAGCTTCCTTTCGAACTGCTTGATAGTTTCATATTTTTTTTATAACCTTGGTACTGGTACGGTTTATTCATGACTGAAAGGAATGACAAATAAGGGAAAGGACCTTGAGCACACATACTGTGGGTATTTCTCTTTCAACATGATTTAATCATTATCCAAAGTGGTATCATCAAGATTCGAACCTTAAACAACTTGGTAAAGAGACACAAGTGGCTACCACTTGTGATGACTAATGCTGATTGAGAATCTGATATTAAATCAACCATATCAATTAAAGTGTCAAAATTACTGTGTAAGTGACTTAGAAAGTACAGGATCTTATATATTCATTAATTTTTTTAAGCTTCACAGAGTCATGCTTGTGACTTAGAAAGTACAGGATCTTATATATTCATTAACTTAGGTAAACTTGTGGTTTATGAACTACAAGTAATGGGAAGGATTTCATTATACAAGATAAAAATAGCATGTTTCCAACACAAATAAGAAAATATGATCAATTAAAGAAATTCAAATTAATATAGATAGGTCGCTAGAACTTGATAACTAGTCAAATTATACTTATTTCGCATAACAAACTAACTTCAAACATGTAAAATGTCAAATGGGAAAAGGTTAAACCTGAATCCTTGCTTGTATGGATCTCTTCAACTCCTCATTTCCTTTGGCATCGAAAAAGAGCCGAGAAATTAACAAATTCCAACATAATGTTCCTTCATCAATGCCAAACTTCTCATTGTCTACTATGGAATTGTTTAGAAGCTTTGATGTTGAAGCAGACTTCAACAAACTAGTAGCCAAAATTGCATCTTGGCAAGCCCGAAGCTTCTCGGTGGTCTTTTTCCCTTCACTAACTGATTGTGAAGATCGAGTTGATATATTTTCCAAACCAACTCGGGATGTTCTTTTAGAAACCTTTCTCCAAAATTGCCGAACCTTTGAGGAAGAACCATCAGGCTTACCAGCCCTTTCTATCACTTCAACACTTGATCCAATCGATGGTTTCATGAAAGAATGGTAAACAGAGTTCAAGGAAGTCAGATAACTATGAAACTCATCATCCAACTGGGTAAACCATTTGATTTTTTCTTTTTTATCACATGAAGCCAGATAGAGGGCCTTACACCATGCTTCTTTCTCCCATGAAGTGTCAAGATATATATAAATAGTTTTGTTTCCATTGTATATGACAGAGGTTTTGTTTTCCACTTTGATAGGAAACTTCTTTGCCCTGCAAGATTCATCACCAAATAAATAAGAACTTTAAACATCTAGCTTCCTCAATATATGCATAATAGTTCAACATTGAAAGAAATTTTACATTAGCTCCTAGCTAGGAAGTGAGTGAAGTTTAGAAAACTTTGACACCGATGATTTTCACATTCGTACAATTAAGGCTCATTCATACATACATGTGGAGCTAAGTGAAAAAGTGTTGGTAATAGAAGAAGTGGAAGCAAAAGGTTAAAGGACAAGATACACACACTAAATTCACCTAATAACAAAGAGCATCTTAGAAAAAGTATGATGCCGGTAGCACTTGCCACAGAGCATAATGAAAATAAGATGCTCCCCGCCATTTTTTTGGGAACTCATGGAACGCCCTTGATAATGCACAACCATTAAAAGTCAAAAGCCGGTCACTGGCTACGGTAATGATCACTGTCAATGCATACCAAATAATAACCCCCAATAGAAGAGCCCTCCACACCACATTACCATTTTCTTGAAGAAAGTATTGATGCGGACACGGCTTGTACTGCACAGCCCTTGAGTTCAATCGTTGTGTGCAAACCATCAGGTTCTCCAAGAATAAGCGATTGGCCCTTGATTTGTCCATACATCTTAACAGGGGAAACCTCCAAGAGATCATTTTTCCTTTTTTGCTCCCTGGACTGTTTTGTAATTTTTCCAGATTCCAGAACCCAAACCACACCCTGAAAAAAAAAACTAAAAATTTAAAGTAACAGACGTAAACAAATACATAGTTTCCCAGAAACCAATCCTCATCCATACATATAAACATAGTTGTCCAAGCCAAAGCTCATAAATGTGAAACTCCGAACATTAGAATATAACACAAAACCATACAAATACCCTGGAAATTTCCCACACTTGGTACCAAACTTCCTTTTCCAAATATTTCAACCATTTTTTAAGTGATTGCAAAAACTAATTGCGTAATAATCAGTGAATAGACCATAAAGTCACCAAAATTAATTATTTCACTAAGCCGTGTTACTATTGTAACTGAAGCTTTTTCATCATAGATCACTGTAAACATGACACTCTCCCCGTGAAATAAGCTAACCTTAAAGGCATTACCAATTCCATTCTGGATTTCACGGTAATATTAAAACCCAAGTGAACGATCGCACTCATTATACTCAGTTTGGGCCTTTTCAACCCGAAGCGATAATCAATTAGCACCAACCTGCTTTCTAAACGCAAAATCCAGAGACTGTTGGGGATCAAGCAGCGCAGTAGTTAGGGTCTTGGAGGAGAAGTAGGCTTCGTCGTTATTGCTCTTCTGCCGCAACCTTTTCATGATCCATAACAACCCCAGAGCTTCCGCAGCAACAACGGCCAACACCCCGAGACCAAACCCCACCAGAACCAAACCCAAAACCGTAGCCATTTCAGACCAACGAAGAGCAAAGTGAAAATGGGAACTTGTACGTAGTCGAGTCTCTTGCAAGCGCGTTGATGTGACAGAAGCACGTTCCTTTTTTCACCAGTTATTTTCAAATCTAAGTTACTTCACCTTTTTCAAAAATTAAAAAAAAAAAAATCGATTACCAGAAGAAGACACGCTCCTCGTAAAAGTAAAGAAATATCAGGAATTTTATATTAGATTAGATTTATAGTGAAATTTCCATATTATTTATTATATTAAAAAATCAGAAAATCTAATTTAGGTTACTCTAAAAACAAATGTGTCCATTTTTTTTTGTAATACTTTGACTTGATGGATACAGTTTATTTATTCTTGTGGTCCTATGACTCAACCCGACTTTACCAAAGGCTGATTTCATGTCAATTATTTTAGCTCATGTCTCCAGATTTCACGGCAATTGATCCCCCAACGTTGTAGTGAAGCAGAAAAACTTGCAAAGTATTTAAAGATGGAAAAGACTGTACTAGAAAAGAGATAACAATTAGTTTGCCTAAAATTTGACAGTCATATATATATGAAAGTAACCAAACCAAAAAATTTGGATAAAGAAGAAAAATCACTTCACAAGAAGACCTACTAAACAAAAATGTACATTTTTGTCAATGTTCTGGTTACCAAAAATTCCTTAACATGTGCCAAAGTCAAAGTACCATACTAATACTAAGTGAAGGGCAGTGAGTTAGGATGTTTGGATTACATTGAACACACATGAAACAAACAATGTACTAGGTACAAGTGGGTTGGCATGTGAAGAAGTTGAAGTCATGGTGATCAGCGTTGAGAAGCTTCAACCGCGAGTCTGCAGCATTATATAGATCGGACACCACTTTATTAGAGGTGCTTGACCAAATATTTTTCTGCATTTTGTAAGTGGCTAGTCCAAATGGAAAGAGAGATATACAACCACCCTCTTGTTTCTTGCATTTTTCTCTTATTATTCTTCGCCACCCACCTGAAAAACATGTACTGCTCCCTGTGTCAACTTCATCATATGTTCTTGCTAAATCTGCAAAACAAAATCAAAATGTAGTTGTGGGAATGATATCAGGGTCACCTCTTCGAAATGGTAAATGCAATGGATGTATTGAAGATGAATAAATGCAGAAGAATGTCAAGCCTATGTTACACAGATCAAAAGCACAAAGAATACATAATTTTCTTTGTGAAATACAATAGAAAAGTGCAGAAATTAAAGCAAAATCAGTTCTCTGAACACGTGACAGATGCTAGAATCTCCAAAGGAAACAGCAAGAGCTTCAAACTAGTATATATGTTCTAATTTTCTTTATCCATTGACTGAAGGAAGACAACTCACTACGTAAGATACCTTGGAAAGACGACAATGTATGGAAAGTGAGGAAGCTTGACAGGTCCTTTTTACTTTTCTGACATGGTACGGAATAAAGCGGGTACCTATTCAGACAATGTGAGATTTTCTATCATGGAATCAAATAGAAACTACGAGTAAATATAAACTTCACAAAAAGGTCGAAAAAACAAATTGATTATGAACTTTTTAGACACGTCACAACAATTCAGAGAAAGAGTGATTTTTATCAACCATGAGTATGTTTGAATGAAATCAAAATCTCAAGAAAATTATTCAAATAAAGCAAAATGAAAGTTCAAAGCTTTCTTCACTTCCAAGTTGCAGAGTTCATCTTCAAGAACAACAAATTTTCAGGACAACAAAAACAACTATGTCTGCTCACCAAGCAACAGCCATCCAACTGGTTGGGGAAATATCTGCACTCTTCAATGTCATCAATGCTGGGTGGCTTCTGGCTAACTCAGCTATCTGAAACAAGAAACATCAACAGACATCCAGCACATGAGACAAAACATAAAAACATGTCATTTGTAGTTGATAAGAAGTTTAAGAATACCATACCACTTGAAGTGAGAGACTACCTTCTCAGAAAATGGAACTCTCTGCCAATATGGAGAGGTCTCATTGTACTGTAAGTAAAGTTCATTATCCCTTGCTGTCCAAGAACCCACTTGATCAGAGTTTGAATCTAAAGAAGCAACATCCCATGCTTTGCTAGAATTGTTACTCAGTGTTCTAGATAGCTTATCACTTCCACTGTCCTCACTCCAGGAATCAGATTCAGCTCCTTCACTGTCCTCTCTCCCAAGCCTATATATACAACAATAAGATGGCTCACACCATTTTTTTTGAAATATTCAGTGCATAAGCACAACTGTGTTGTTTCTGCATACCTAGAAGCTGCTGCAACTGCTTTGCTACTGTAGATTTGGATGGCAGACAAATATGGAACATGGTATTGCATAGTGTCGCCATTTTCAAACATCATAGGAGTTCCAACACCATATGCACTCCAGTCATAGTAGCAGTCCCAAAGATCTTTCAGATTGAAGTATTCAACTGTGTCTTTTCCAGGAGGTACACATTGGCCATTTGGATCACTACAACAGCCCTGAAAAATAATACACAATAAATGCAATAAAAATTAAGAAGAAAAAAAAACTGCTTTTTCTATGTTTTACTGCAATGAACTTGAATTGTTTTCTTGGTACATTGCAGGTGCAAACCCCGACATAGGGGAGTGGTGGCTTGGGTTGGAAAATTATGCATGGATCATAAATTTAAGATTCAGGCCTAATGAAACTCTTTTGTTGACCGTGAGTTATAAAAAATAAAAAATCGTTTTTTATCTTCAAAACAATTGTTCTTTCAACAAGTTAAAAAGAATATATATTATAGAACAACTTCTGAGTAAAATTTATCATTGGTTCTTAAATATGTTGTTACCATTTAAGATTTCATCTTTAGAAGCTTGTAATGAAAATAGTTTTTAAGAGTTTGTTAGAAGGAGCTATTATATACGCACTTTCAAGAAGAAAAAAAATTAAAATTATTTTCCATACAAACTAATCTATAAAAATTCTCGTATAAAGTATATAATTTATATTTTTAATTCGCATATAAGTTAATTAGAGTTTATAAAGATATCATTTTTTTATCTCTTAAAAATCTTATACAAAATATTCTATATATCATTTATGACTACCTAATCATTTAAGCTGGCATACCCTTTGCTCCAAGGTATTATGATTGTAGGACCAGGTGACCCACTTGAAGTCACATTCGAGAATGATTTCACGAGAGGAGGAGAAACGTGTACAAAAATATTCTTCCTAAAGTGAAATGGAGTGAGAATCATCCTCTTTTGGTTTTTGTATCAGTAATAAAATCATCCTTAACTTCTTTTGGTAGTCAAAATTATCCTTCTCTAATTAATTACGATTTTCTATTTTTAATACATAATATATAAATGTAAAATTAAATAATTAAAACTTTCTTAAAAGAAAGTCAAGTCTTTTTACTGTATTTAATCTTTTAATGTTAAATTTTTCTATCATCAAAATTTGATAACAATTAATCCAAGGTAAAAACATGCAGCCAAGGTAAAATTATGAGATAAGGATGAAAATAGTATCTGAAATTGAGACTTAAATAATATGAAATAAAAAGGTTAGTCGTACACTGTGCAGAGTACTATACCATCTCTAGCCACATCATAGTACTGTTCAGAACACATGTGCAGAGAGAATCTCGTAGCATGCAACTTCTAAAACAAATTAGCCTCATTTTGCAATTGCAACGATTCATTTCGTCCTAACTAGATAACAATTCAGTTCACTAATGTTTTAGATGCTTTAGTTGTTACAAAACATCGTAGTTTTCTCAGAAAATCAGAAAAAACATTGGATAAAAGATACTATAAAATTAATGTATGGGCATAAAAACATGTGTATATCAAAGCAAGGGCATCGAGGGAATATTCGTAAAATTCTAGTGGTTTGACCCACACTTCATCATGGTCATTTGTTCTTGAGATCAAATTTTGACTTTTGACTGATAGAGAAATAAAATCAACTCTTTGGTATCATGCTATGTGAATAACTAATTCTTTAATAATTCATTTAAAACATAAAAAACAATCCATTTATTATTTTTGGTATCTCAAACTGAAATTTATAGTCGTTATGATTTCTCATAATTTCTCATAACACGCATAATTCAAAGAAACCGCAGAAACATAAGAAAATAATAATTATATCATTATCCACTTCAATCATCGATCCGACGGAGAAAGAAAACAGAATCTGGATTTTAGGTCCCGAATCGAAGACACAAGAGAATAGAGAGATAAACGATATTAAATTAAAAAATTGGATTAAATAAAAAAAATTAAAGAAATACCTGAAGAGAGAGTGAAGGAACATCTGGAGTGACGCATACCAGAAAACGTTCAAGATTGGTGAGAGCTTTTCCGGGAAAAGCCAAAGAAGATGCGGAGGACATAATTTTCCCGAGAAAATGACAAGAAATTCCAGAGACCCTTGGTGATCGAACAGCAGAAACAGATGAGTAAATACAGAAGAAATATGAGTTGAATTCTAAAAGGATGAATTTTCCATCTGGGAATTTGTTTCTCAAAAAGGCTGAGAAGAGTGAGTGGCGTAAAAATTATGAATGAAAACAAAAAAGAAAGCTCATAAATTCTCTCACCTTCGAGTGAGTGCATTAGAATTTGAGAGATGGCATTGACGTCAATAAATGCAAGAAAGAAAAAGAAAGAAGAAAAGAGGGGTAAAGAGACAAACTCACCCAATTAGTTACAGTGGGAATCGTAACTCAGTGTCTGGTCTCTCATTTTGATGTTCTTTAAAATGGTTCTTATTTTTCTTATTCCCAGCGCAAAAGAACCAGATTGGGGATTAGAGAGAGAGAAAGAAAACAGGCTCTGAGTTTCTTCAACCTTAAAAGACAAATTATTATTGAAAGAAAAACGAAATGGTTTCTGGCGAGATTGTGTGATTTCGGTTCGCCGCGTGTGACGAAGAACAGTGTCAGTATTCACTGTTCCTGCTTATGAACCTCATGCGTCGTTTGTTTTTTCTGCGTCAGTGTCCCTAATAAACAGATGGAACCAAAATAAATAATATATAAATTGAGAGAATAAAATTGGTAAGAAAATAAATAAATGTTTAGTTGTTTATAGAGTGAAAAAACATGTTTAATTTTTTAATTTAATTGAAATGATAAAACGTAAAAGAAAAAAGTAAGAAAAAGTTCCACAAATTATTTTCTTTTTCTTTTTTATTAAAATACATAAAATCAATTACCTCGTTCTCCATCGTTTCTCCTCCACAAACTTCTTATTTTAGTCCATTCACTTCTGAATGCCCCTGTTTTTATTACACTAAAATAATATATTTTTAAAGAAACTTTAAAAATTAAGTAATTTTTTTTGAGAATTGTTTTTGAAAAACTTAGGTGTGTTTGTTTAAAGATTTGATACTGTGAGAGTGCTACAATCACTTATGAATCATTCAATTTTATGATGTTTCGAGTGGAAAGATAATGAAGATAATTTTAAATAAAAAGATTATGTAGTTACAAATTTGTATTAATGTCAAATATTAAAATATGTTTCGCTTAACAAGTAATGGTCTAAATGCAGAAACGACATAACAGTATTTATAGAAAAACAAAAATAATTATTACAATAAAGATAAAATTGTAAAAAGAAAACGTGTATACCAACATAATTCCAAGAAAATAATATTGATTTAATGTATTAATTAAGTAATTAATATATACTAGTGAAACGACATGCACCGCGTGTGTTTTTTATGATAATAAAAATTAATAAAATTATTATTTTTATTATAATTACTACGAATGCATTTTTAAATTTTCTGTGATTATAATTTTTCAAATAATGTGATTTATAAAAGATAAAATGAGATGTTAAAAATATTTAAAAATAATAAGTAATTAATGAAATTATTAAAAGAAAATACAAAGTTTTAGAGTTACAAGATTATGAACACATGAAATAAATAAGCTAGGTTAAAAGTTTTAAATTAATAAAAGTAATTAAATTATAAAGTTGAAAATATGTGAGTTACAAAAGTAATATCAAATAAAATAAAATTTAGTAAAAGTTTAATCCAAATTTGGAAGTACAAAATTTTAATCTAAATTTGAAAATACAGTAAATTATACTTGTTTACTCTATTTTATGTTTTTTTTAACTGTCTTCAGTCTTCTGACTCAGGATCTTACAATTGTTTCTTCACAATGAACTTTTAATCTGTCATTCATGTTCTTGTGTTTGCAAATCTACGTATTTGGACATTATTTGACATGTATTTCAGTGCTATTCAATCTAAAGGTGTATGGTTTTAAATTCTTCCTAACTTATACCGAAATTTCATTTTAAATTTCAGGATTGGTTTTTTTCCCTCTTCATATATGAATATTCTTCTCATGTTTCCGACTTTAAGTGAACCATAATAAAGAATGAAAAAAAGCACGAACAATAACTTAAAAATGAACAAATATAATGACAATAGTAAAAAATACTTGCATGTAAAGATGAAAAACAAGCAATAAGATGAAGAAAAAAATGGATTATAATTTTTAAAAAAGTGTTAAATTGAAATCGGTGACAATTTTGTATAATTATCCTTAACAAACTTAAGAATTATATTATTAATGATAAAATAGGAAAAAAAAATATACACCAAAAAGTGCATTCTTTTAATATAGATATAGATAATTATAGAATTAAATATAAACATTTTTTATAATTTTATGGTAAATATTTTTTATGTATTTTGTACATAATTTTTTAAGTAAAAAAATAGATTCAGATAATTTAATTTTAACTAGAGTTTATTAAGAGAGGTTATAAAACCTCCAGGAATTTATACCCATAGTGAAGATTTTTTAAGTATTAGAGGATTTTTTAATGAATCCCAAGGATTCCCTCCACATCTTATAGCAAATCCTCTCTACATTTTTTACAAACCATCTTTTATTATTTTTCATAAATTCAAAAAAAAAATCTCTTTTTTCTTTTCATTGCATACCCTAACATCTCCTTTCAAATCTTCCTCTTCATTTTTCTTTTGCCCTCTCTCAATTACAACCCGTTACTGTATAAACAATTATAAAAAATTTCACGCTAAAATAATTGTAAAATATAGTGCCATCCGAGAAATATATGTTTTATCGAAGAAAAATGCATAACAATTTCAAATGCATTCATATTGTTGTTTACACTTTATATCCGTCTTACTTTATTTTTTATTCTTTAAACAATATACATGATGCTGTTTTTTATGTTAAATTGTGCTTCTTTCGACCTTCATTTTTCATATCACCAAAAACAAATAATATTTTGATATCTCATATCTGATAATCTATTAAAATGTGAGTTTTTATATTTATAAAAAAAGTAAAATAATAAATATAAAGTGAGTATAGAATTTATCAGAGGTAAAAGATCTCTCTTACAACTGTATAAATTTCCTTGGTCTAAAATATTTTATATGTTTCTCAAAAGGTACAGTTTGGCACCATGTATTAACATATATATTCTATAACTATTTTTCTTATTGAAATATTATATTATAATTTTTTTTAATCAATCAATCAATTACTCCTCGATTTTATTTTTTCTTAAATATATTTTTGACAACTCATTTTAAGGAGTAATTTAGTCATTAAAAGAATTTATTTTTGATATTTATAAAGAAAGAGAAAGATTGAAGGATAAAATAATAAATGTGTATGCTAAATTGTTGGTGATAAAATAAAACTTGTTTTTATGGGTGAATATATTGTGAAAGTGAACCTCGTTCCTTCACTTGCTTCATTAGATTTGGTTCTTGTGATTGGGATGAAGTTACAAATTTTGAAGAAAAAATTATATGATAATATGAAAACGTTTTACCATGTTTTCTTCAAATGTTAATTTCGAAATATATTATCAGAAGAATTTGAATATATTGGTAAAAGTGACCATTTCATAATATAAAATGACATGCTCTTAGTTTTAGAATTATTATTTCTAAATATAGAAACTACGTTTGAAATGTCTGTTTTCAAATGAAAATATATATTCCAGGATAAACACTCCAAAATATAATATTAAATAATATATCCAATTTTAAATAATCATTTCAAAATATAAAAAGTACATCCTACAAAGACTATTTGGAATAGGAAAAACAGAAAATTTGAAATATTAATAATTTTGTAATGTTGAACGAATTTATTCTCCCATAAACAGGTTTATATCAAAATATGGATTTCAGATTATTATAATCTCATTTTGATAATATAAAAAAACCAAAAATTTAAAATAAATTACGAGTTATGAAACACAATAATATAGAAAATTCACACATTGTATTTTGTAAAATGAAAATTAGAGGTGCAATCTATTTTACACAGTTTCTTCTTGCCTCATCATGTCTTTCTTCTTGCACCCCTATTCAAAATTTTTTTTTTTTTTCTTAAGAAAATTGTTTTCTAAATTACACGATTTAAAAATCATTTGATTTTTACATTACACATTCTGAAAATTACAGTATCTAAAAGTCATTTGACTTTTCAATTGCACAGTTCATAAATCATTTTTCTTACTTTCAGATTATGAAATTCAAAAGTCATTTTCAAAAAAGAAATATGGGATATGGGAAGAAATATATGGGGATGCAGGAAGAATCTATCTCAATTTTAGTCCTGCTTTATTTCATATGAGAAAATAAGTTTTTTTAGTATGGGTCAGCCTAATAACAGTGCTCATTTGCAAGTCATTCTTTTCTACACCCTCATAATTTCAACACGCACCTGATGAGGGTGCTGAAAAGATTAAATTAACTTCAAGAACTATATTTTAAAAGTTAATATTTTTTGAGTTTGAAGAGTTCTATGATTTAAATGACGTGCATTATATATGTTCTCTGTTTTATGGAGATCAATATTTTTGATTAAAGATTTTTAATGAGTTGGGATGAAATTTAATATCCCAACTTTGCAAGTTTTGTTGTTGTTAAAGAAAATTTTATATGGTATTGATTTTTATCTTCACCAAGGTTGAGCAAAGGTCAATTTTTGAAATTGATTTTTATTGAATTTTTCTTATTGCGAGTATTTGTTTGCTATGAATATAATTTTGAGTGTTTTTTTCAAAATAATTATTTATTAAATTAGATGTATTCTTTTACATATCATGAAAGAAAAAGGTTCTAAATGATAGAAAGATAAAATTGATTGATTCTATTATGAAAATATTCAAGTTTCAGTATTACGTAAAACCTAATGATAAACTTTATTTAAATGGTGTTGTTGACTTCATTTAAGTGGTGTATATTTTAAGTACTATTAATTTGGATTAGTGTTTTAAATCAATTACCTTACACATAAGTAGCTTAGGTTGAGAAAAGTAATTTAAATTGTGTGACGTGACTTTTCTTTTATTTCTCTTCATTTTTCAATGAGGGTAATTAGATAAGGATTACTTGCAAATTCTTATAAATCATTTGAAATTTGCTAAACCACACAATGGACACTCACTATTTGAAATGCTTAAATATTTATTTTCATTGATCCAAACATACCACAAAAGTTAAACTAAAGATGGCAAAGCAGATTTATGTTGCAACAAAAGGTAAGTTTACGAGTGCAATCTACCCATCCCATGCAGGAACCTAATCCGGCCACCAAATGCTCTACACTCTCAAAACCACCAAATACTATCTCTAGGCACATCACACCTTTCAAAGTGTGTACAAACACTCCGATCAGCCAACACCAACATAATGAATGTTCAGTTTAACCAATTTAATTTCACATAATAAATTTAGAATATTAAAATTTATTATGGTGCATAATGACGAAGAAAAAGAACAGAAGCTAAATTTGGTAACGAGAATAGAAATAATTAGTAGACAAGTGAACATGAGTACATTATCATAATAAGAAAATAATAACTTAAAATGAGTAATTTAAATCCAAACCAATTTAAAAATCTCATGCATGAAAAAATGTTTAACCTTATGTTTGGACAAAGCATTTCAACAATACTGAGAAATTGAAATGTGTTGTATTTGAATTGTTTGCAATTAAATTACATTCATTTTCTAAATAACTTGTTTGAATAAAGAAATTAAAATATCATACATTTCAATTTCTTGTTTGGATAAAATAATTAAATTTCTTGTGAGATGAAATTTCATTTTAATAATATATATTTTAGGCTTAATTATGTTTTGAGTTTATGATAAATTTGGAAACAAGCTCGACGACCCAGATGGGTCGGGCAGGACCGACCCGACAAGCCAATCAGGTTAGTCCGACCCAACAATCTAGACGAGTTGGGTCGACTGGGAAACTAATACATGTTGGAGAAGAGGGGCGCCTGGGAAACCCAAATGGGTTGGCTGGCCCGACATGATGATCCAGACAGGCTGGGCTGGGTCAGGCCCGTCTAGGTCGTCAAGTCGATCAAGCTCGTCAGTGCAATGGGCTGATAGAGTCCATATAGGTTGTTGGGTAGGTCGGGCTCGTACTTATCGTTGGGCATGCCTGACACGTTTGGGTCGTCAGGCCCGTCCAACACCTCTTGGTTGTTCGGCCTGCCCAACTCGTGTGGCTTGATTCAACATGTCTTTGTCTTTTAGCCCACCCCGCTTGTCTTGGTCGTTAGGCCTACCTGACCCATTTATGTCGTCAGGCCAGCTCGATCCGTCTAGGTCGTCGGCCCAACCTAACACATCTTGGTCATCAGGCCCACCCCACCCGTATGGGTTGTCCGACTTGATCGACCTGTTTGGGTCGTCAAGCCCGCCCAACCCGTATTTTTGTTGGGCCACCCCGGTCTGTCTAGGTCATCGGGTTCGCTCGCTCCGTCTAGGTCGTCAAGCTCGTTTGGGTAGTCGGGCCTGCCCGACCCGTTTTTGTCGTCAGGCCAGCCCGATCCGTTTGAATCGTATGACCATCCTAACCTATCATGGTTGTTGGGCTTGTCGGGTCCGTTTGGGGTTGAGTCAAGAGTGTGAGGTTGAGTGAGAAGAATTTCAAATTCCACCTATTTTGAGGGTATTTGAATTTCTACTAATTTAACTAATTGAAATGCTTAAAAAAAACAATGCTTACATTTTAAATGCTTTCTAATTTCTCTATCAAAAAAAAAAACATTTCATTACAAAGAAATCTAAATTCTTCAAAAAAATGAATTGTTTCATTAAAATACTTTATCCAAATACACCATAAAACTAAAAATGAAATAAATTACAACTGTCAAAATGGGTTGAAACCCGCGAGCCAACCTGGTCTACCATGGGTTCGGGCCGGGTTGGGTTGAAATTTTTTTACAAATTTTAATACAGGTTAATTTTTGACCCAGCTCACCTAGAACCCGACTCATCTGGGTTGAACCCGTGGTGAGCCGAGTTGATTCACCAACCCGCAAATAAAGGGTCACACAAGTGTTTTTAGCCAACACATAGATAATTTGTATTTTTGTGATTTTGGTTTGTATGAATTATATTAAAGTTTATTTAGATTTTAATTAGAATTAGAATTTAGTTTTGACTGAAAAAAAATAAAATAATTGTATTTTTTTGAATTAAGTGAACTCGTGAGCCAACCCATTTAATCCACCAATTCGTGGTGGACCAAGTCAGGTTCGATTTTTTTTGTGGCTTGCTAATAAGTGAGTTGAATTGGATTGGTTCACTTAATGATCAACTTGTGATGAGTCGAGCCGGATCAGACTGAATTATATGTTTTGACAGTTCTAAAATAAATCGAATAAAATAAGTAAATTAAACTTTGTCTTTAATCGTAACAAAATTGGAAATAATGATGAAAAGTTTAGCCTTGACATATGTAAAATTGAATATAATATATAAGTGTACGTTTTTAAAAAAATCAAACAAAATCGAATATTAGAGGTTAAAAAACCCGAGTTAAATAGTTACTCTAACCTATAAATCCGAAAAATTGAAAAAAAAAACATCTTTTTAGCTTAATTAAAGATTTCCAACTACAAAAGTCGTTTTAAAAATGAGTAAATTACAATTTAACCAACTATTATAACTTATCCAACATAATTTTGTTTAACTATAGTGGTAAAAAACTAAAAGAAGCGTACGAGGAAGAAGAAAAGGATAACAGAGGAGGCGGCGCCGTTTTGAAGCGAAGTTTGCTTGCAACTCAGAACCCTGTTCCGCACTCTTCGAAGCCCTTCAACGCCGTGGAAGACGAAAAGACACCCTCACTCCGCCATGTTCCGCAGAATCTTATCCCACCATCGCGCACTCTCGGCATGCACGCGCTCTCTCGCCACTCGCCGCTCCCCCAATGTCCCTCCCCCCTCCTTCCCAATCAGAGGATCAAGGTCCATTTCTTCCAAAACATCCCAATCCAACGAACACGGCGAATCTAGCAATAAGGTCAGAGTCCATGAATGCGTCATTTACTGCTTCCAAACCTAATTTCGATCTATTTGATTTGTAGGCTAAAAAGGACATAGCCAGTGTTGAGGAGGATCCCTTTAGTGCCCCTACGTATAACATTCCGGAGAAGCCTGTGACCTTTGTGGAGGGAGCGTCCTACAGTGTTGTCATTCTCGCGGGGCTTGGAATCGCAGCTGCGGCCGGATATGCTGTTTTCAAGGAGCTTATTTTTCAACCTAAAGAGTAATCACCTTCTTCCTCGTTTTTTCTTCAATGAAAATGTTGCAATGTTGCATATTGTGTAATATAAGTAATATTCAAGCATGTGTTTATTTAATTGTTGGGAGCTGGTTGCAGGTACAAGATCTATAGCAAGGCTCTCAAAAGAATTCAAGATGACGGTCAGGTTTGTCAAGTTTTCTCACATTCCCACTTTTATAAACATGAAAAAAAATATAAAATAAGGCATTTACACTAGGTAGAGAACTTGGGTATTTGAAAGCTTCAGGCCAAAATTAGGCATGCATTTGAACAATGTTGTATTTACTGCAAAATGAATTGTAATTAAAATTTGTGCATGCCAAACCAAACCTGTTGGTACGGGTAATGTATAGTAACTGTGCTTTTAGGTTCACTTGTTCTGGATTTGTTTTTTTACCAGGTACGCGTGAGGATTGGATCTCCAATTACTGGTTATGGTCAGGAGAGTAGAAATCGAGCTGCTCGCCAAAGAATTCCTCACAGGGTATGGACCGATGAAGAAGGTGTTGAACATGTAGAGGTAAACATATTAGTATTTACTCAAATTTATTTGTTGATGTATTTACATTTCGTTTTATGGGAACTATTTTGATACACCCGTGGGATGTAAAAGAAAAGATTAAAAGAAAGGTTGAAACAAAAATGAAGAAAGGAGAAAAGAGGTAAGGTATTGAGTAGGAATTCATTGGATATATTGCTGTATTGTTCCTCTGTGTCAGGTAACCCCCTTAATAATTGGTTACAATAGGTTAGTTGACTATTTTTTTGTTAGGTATATTAGTAAATTATCTGGGCTGGGATAATTAGAAAAATACGGCCTGTTGTCTATAAATAAGAGAAGGAGTTGAGAGAGAAGAGGTATCTTATGAAGTTGGACTGGAACTCGTGGAATGGGGGAGATGTCTGGGTTTCTCGAATACCCTGCCCTGAGCATTAGTGTAATTCATTTTTGGTTCTGGTACCAGACAATTGTACTGATATTAATAGAAATTGCTATCTCTTTTCTTCATATATTTTCTTCTCTGTCCTTATCAGGTTCTATCCCTCTGCCCTTTCAAATTCTTAAATTTTTGTCTATGGTGGAAGTTACTTATTGTTTAGTAGCTGTGTCATTTATTTTGAAAATTTGATTCACACTCAAATATGTTAATTTGGCTTACAGGTTAATTTTTATATCCGGGGCCCCCATGGACATGGCAAAGTATTCTGTGAGATGTTCAAAGGTTCAGCTGACAATGAATGGAAGTTTACTTACTTGATTGTTGAGATTAGAGCACCTTCTACAGCACAACTAATTCTGGAGTCATACATTCCATCTTACAATGCAACCAAGTAGCCTAGTTGAGAAAAGGTTTTGTTCTATACCATTTTTGGATTATTCTCTGTAGTCACTAGATTGTTATTTGTGTTTCTGTTTGATATTGAGATCCTACTTTTCACAACTCAAATTATACATGATAACCCGGTGCATTATACTTCTGAAGTTCCCAGATAAAGAAAATGGAGAGGCATGGCTTCATAATGTTATTATCATCGTTGTTTTCTGTTCTGCACATTCCATTAACTGTTTGCAGATGTTAGACATGCCATATGTGCGTGTGTTTGTCTTTGTTTCTATGTTACCTTGAATGCAGCCATTTTCTATCAATAATGCCTCCTTATCTCACTTGAGCTCTTTATTACATTGGCTTGTTTGTGAATATCAGGCTATATGCACCGTGCAATACTTTTTTCCTTTGTTCCGACTGCATATATACTCCAAATTACCAGAAGGAAAAATTCCTGTTACCCGTTGTTATTATAATCCATTAAGTATGCAATTCATACTTTCATATATGCAAATGAAAACTTAAGAATCATAAGAAATCTGAATTTCTGACTGCATGCTAGAAGTGAAAGCAACCCTTTCATCTGTTGGTATTATAGTTCAGTTCGTGTGAAGTTCATATTTCCATGCATTCAATAAAACTTAAAAGAATCATAAGAATTCTAAAATACTAAATGCAGGTTGTTTACTATTTGGTCCATTACTGGAGGCAGCATTTTTCAGCTATCAGCATTGACCACCATAGCCAGTCCATGTTTCATGAACGAAAGTTGAAAGAAGGAAAAAAAAAAGGATTAAAGAAAGTCAAATAATGTGAGAAACTGAACCTCAAAGTCTCAGGTTCGTTATTTTTGTTTTTCCATTTAGAACCTGCAGATTTGAGGAAAAGTTTTGGGCAAGGATCTTAGTAACGATAACCATAGCAATTACTTTGTCTCCTTGACGCTATTGAGCATTCCATCCACCAATTTTTTGTTATTGCTGACAATTCCCACATGGGTTGGTCTGTGTAGTACATTGAGTTGCTTGTTGTAGAATGCAAAATTTTTAAGGACGAATATATAAGGGGATTGTAGCCAAAAATGAAAATTGACATGGATCATATGTGATTGTTGTTGATTGTTAGCGTGGAGACAGCAAGGTTGTTTAGACTGATTTCAACTACTTTGACCCGTTAACAGGAATCAGTATGTGCTAATAAACTAATCAGAAAATTTAAAAGCTGCTACCCATGCATTTCTCACTTGCTGTAAAATATATTTGTTTTGTGGACATTGTCGATCTTGGAGATTATTGGGTAAAATTTATTATACACAGACATGAACTGTCATTTATAAATCATAACTCAGAACCTTACAAGTTAAAGGTTTGAGTGTAATATACACAGACAAGAACTTTGATTTATAAAGCATTGAACCTTTGCTAGTAAAAGGTTCGAGTGTAATAATACATACAGACATGAACTGGGATTTATAAATCATTGAACCTTGCAAGTTAAAGGTTTGAGTGTAATATACACAGAGGGAGTAATAAAGGGATAAGTTATTTAAAATAACTGTCTTCATCTCTATCTTTCAATATCTTTTTAATAAGTAACTATTTATTATCGTTATAGATTATAAAAATGAAAAGTAAGGATTTTTGTGCGCATTGAGAGAGAGAGAGAAAACCAATGTAGCAAAATTGCAGAGTTGAATGGGTAATAATGATAATTACTTTTTTGAAAAGTTTTGCTTCTCTCTTTTGATGGAGAGGAAAGTGAGGGAGGGAAGTAGTGAATATCGTTTGTTTATAAAGAAAATGATTTTTTAAAGAGTAGAATTTGGTGCAATAATGTTTTTTAGCTATTTTTTGTTTATTTTTATTTTATTTTTTACAAATCAATCAAATGATATATTTTATAAATATTATTTCTTTATATTTTCTCATCTTTTTTATTATATTACATAATTAAACATTCAATTTATTTATTTATTTCTCAGTTTTTTTTTTTCTCGAAACCAAGATAATAGACTAATTTCACATGTCAACATAGTAGCTCCTCATTCTAGGAAATCCCTTTGTATCATTGGTACAATGTGTCTTTTTCTCCTTACTTGCATTACATATCATCAAGAGACAAATGTAGTTAAATCTATATAATTAAGGTTTATTTTGCTTTATTGTTACAATTTAAAGTACTAAATTTATTAATAACTTATGATCACAACAACCATTTCAATATTCTAGTTCTTTTGGAATCAATTTGAATGTTCATTATAATTTTAAGAAAAAAGTTGTTTGATGGTGTAAATTTTAGGGACTACTTTACTTATTAATTTTTAGGACCAATTCTATGATTTATTACAATTTTAAGGACTAAAATTCGTAATTTGAATATATTTAATGGATTATGTCCTCCCTTCCCTTACCTATGTTTTTATCCTAATTGTTCCCATTCATGGTTGCAAGAGATCCAACTCATAATAAGCATTTCACCCATTTAAAAAAAAATATTTATACTAATATGTTATGATGTAACTTCATTTAGATTATATTTAAAGATCAATTTTTATTTAAATTTATATCCTAAATATTGATATTTAAATAATCTCATTTGAATTTTAAAAAGATAAAAATATGTATAATTATCCGTAAATACTCATAATTATAAAATAATTCTAAGAATATTTGACTACCAGCTAGTAGCCAACATGATAGAACTTTCTATACAATGGTAGTAGGTAGCCATCTATTCACTCTTGATATCTTAAAAACTATATACCCTTTATAATTTGATGGCTTAATTTAGTAAAATAGTAGCCGCTTTCATTCAGAAGTTTTAGTTAAGTTTATTAGATGTTTCGTATACATTTCAAGATTGTATTGGAGTTATTTATAAGGTTTGACACATTTTTACTTTAATATTAAGTCAAATACTATTATGAAATACGTTTGAAATGACAAATAAATTTAACAAAATTTGATTAAAATGACTAAATCCACGTATTTCGAAAAATGAATGACTAAATTAATTCAAAATTTTGAAATGGACTAATTCCAAAATTCATTGAAATTTAAAGGGATCAAAAACATATTTAACCCTTAATAGTATTATATCTCTGATTAATATTCTTTGATTTAGATATATGTCATTATTATTATTATTGCTCTAATAATTATTATTATATTATTTCATATTTTGATTATTACTAGTATTATTTTGAGTAATCATTTTCTAACAAAATCATTCTACTCTGTGAGTGTGGATGATTATTAAAGTTCAGGATACCTTCCTTTATTACCAAGAGTTTCCCATGAAACTCTTTTACCCACATCAGTTCACATGTTATCTCAAGCATTATAATTTCGTACCAATGTCCAACCAACAACTAACCAATTCATGTCTCATCTCATGCCAAGCACAACATATGACCGTATCATCACATTGCATAAAACATACGTGGCATCATACTTTAAAGAGGGTAAACAAATCAATAATGGGAGCATACAAGCATTCAAACAACTCTGCTCAAGCGATAAGAGTCTCTCGCTCAAGCCAGGAACTCTTGCCTGGGTGAAATCGCAAACAATGTGCACCACAACTTCTCGCTCAAACTAGTCCATCTCGCTCAGGCGACAATTCGAGATAGAGAACAATGACGAGTTTATGCTATTCTCACTTAGGTGAGAGCATCTCTTTTGGGCGAAAAACCACTAGCTTAGGCAAGCAAAGCGGATCCCCACTTGCACTCGTGCATGCAGAAACAAAATCCCAAATCAAAACACAAGTAGTTCATTTTCACACCAACACAAGCATCGTCCAAGTAATCTATAAACATGAAACAAAAGCAAATACAAGCAATATATTTCAAAAACGCGAAAACTCTAGCATCCTTTACTTCAAAACTGAGAGTAAACTATGGAAGAAGAGTTCTAACAGGAACAATTGTTCTAACAGGAACAACACCACAACTCTAGGAACAAACTAATGAATTGAAAAGATGCACACTAAGAATGAGAATAGGGTTATAAGGATGAATCCTAGACAGAACCAACGCAACTAAATCGAAAAGGACGGAAAAATACGAAGTTTGAGTGTACCAAAGTTGGCCCAACTCTTTAACACAAAAAAATGGAGTCTCACATAGAAAAGATGTCACATATTATGTGATGACATTTATAGGAAGTAACAGTGATTATTATATCACAAAGTTAACCACCACACCTAGTTATAGGCACTTAATTGAAAATTTTTAAATTTTTAAGAACTCAATAGATAAATTTTTTTTATTAGAAACTCTATAGAATGATTCTAAATTTATCACGACTCAAAACATAATTAAATCAATTATAAATTTAAAATAGATATTATTTTTAAATTTAAATTGAAAAAAAGAAGTTAAATTACGCTTCACAAATTTCCTTCGGCGTCTCTTTCACAAATTTCAACATCAATAGCCACTTGTAAACGTGTAGAACAAGAATAATACAGAAAAAAATGATGGGACAGTGTTAACATCAATATATTTTACTCCATTAGACCATCCAGTTCTCTCAGCTACATCTGCCAAAATTAGTTACATATTTTCAGCAAATAAAATATATATTTGCTTTTAATAATTTTTTATGTGGCTTTTAAAGTTCAATTGAAGAAGTTGGTCCAAGTGCAGAATAAACGAGGTTCACACATTTGCTTTAGACATTATTAACTCAACTATAGCTTTGCATTATGGCCACAAATTACATATACCTTCACAAAAAGTCAATTGTTCCTTCCTAGTGAATTAAACTTGACCCATTGCGCTTGCTTTCCACATTTTACACGTTACTTTTTTAACGGATGAAGAATAAAGTTTATACGTTTGTTTTTTTTTTCCAAGGCAATCGTTAGCATAGTCTAGGAAATTAAAAATTATATAAAAATTAAATTTGATTTTAATTTGTAGAGAGATAAAATTGTTCAATTTTTATAAAAGTTAGAACTAAATTGAGACAAGTAAAAAAATATGAGGATCGAATTGAGAATGAAAAAATGACATGACAGTAACAATGATACATGACACTGTTATTTAACGCTGTTATCACACCGTTAATGAAAAAGACTTATTGCATCAAATTTTCCCAAAATAAGGATTAAATTGAGATAAATAAAATAGAGGGACAAAATCGATATTTGTTACAAAAATGGGGATCAAAGACATAATTTAACCTAAAAAAATGAAGTCGTTTGTTTCTCCCACGAGTTTAGTTCACACTTTACATGAAATTCATGTTTTTGGAAGATGACTTCTAATTTTCAGAAATATAAATTGGAAGTTGTCTGCGTGGGACACGATTTTTACCATCTTAGGTGTCATCTTCTAAGTGATTTTTTATTTTTTCATTTTCTAATTCTCAATATTCCAAAACCACTTAGAAGATGACATCTCATATTGTAAAAAAAATGTCAAAATTTAGTAGTCAAAATATCATTGTACTCTTTAATTAATGTAACTTGCCTAGTGTATGACTTACCTTCAAACTTATAGTAAATTTAAAATTTTTTCATTTTCTTATTTTGTGTTTTAAACTGCACCAAATTTGTTGAAGATCTCACATCGATTAGAGATAAAAAAAAATTTCATAGTATATAAGTGGATTCAAATCTTATCTTACAAAACATTTTTGTAGGGTTGAGTTAGACTTAAAGTCCACTTCTTAAAATGATATCAAAGTTATCTATTAAAATTTATTCTAACAAAAATTATTGTATGTTGAGTCTATTATTTTATCCACTATCGGACTATTTATTAATGTCGTTTTACTCGAAATGTATATAGTTCGACATAATAAAAATGTGTTAAAAATTACATATCAACTAAATATAGGTAAATTTCATAATATATGAATGAAAACAATAATCACTTTATAAGTAAGTTTTGTAAAATTGAATCAAATCTATAATATATTTCCTTAACAAAATCTGAAAAAATAACCTCCATAGGACCTTCCAGCAACTATGTAAAGGGCTGGCGAGTAACGAGGCACGATGGCCTTACATTAGAGGATAAGTGTGAAATTGGAATAATATTTAAGTTTCATTCTACTATGTACCACACCTAGAACCTACACACAGCTGAGAAGCATAACACTTTAATTTAATTAAATTTCCACTACCAGAGTCATTTATATACACAAAGGGGAATAATTCAACATGTTTTAAAACATTCGATAACTTATTAATTAGTATCTCCATCTTGTAAAAAACAGTTTCAACATTTATAAAGTAAAACAATAAGTTATGGGTTGTGATATATAAATATATAATAAACTATTTTGTAATAATTTTATCACCTTTTAAATTTTATGAATTTGAGTAGTTTAAAATTTCGTTCTTAACCCACCTCTCGTAAAACTAAAATTTTGTACAGTAACTCAACAATGTCCGTACTGCGATTCTGCAAAGTTGTTTATCACTTTTTCATGATCTCTGGAGTGAAGTTTAAAGGACATATGCTGATAAAGTCAAATTGACATCCGTACATTAATTCGATAATTCCAATAAAGTTTAATTTCTGATTTTAAAAAAAATATAAATAAAGTTTAATTTCTGATTTAAAAAAAAATATAAATTTAGTTTTGGAGATCCCACTTCCAACTGCTTTACCAGCTTTGAGATGGACCAATAATGAAGGTCATAATTATGATCACATCAAGTACAGAGGTCTACGATATAAATAGTGTTGAGCCAGGTTTAAATGGAGAATTTAAAAATAAATTTAACTGTGAAAACAAAATGTGACATGACTACATTAATCTCGCAATTTTAATAACCAGTTATTTTTCATTCATTAAACGAAAATGTTAAAGGTAAAAAAAATTAAATATGTTTTTTAATCCTTAAATTTTAAATTAAAAAATTATATTAATTATTTTTAAAATTTTAGCCAATTTAATTTTTTAATTTTATAAAAAAAATTATAATATCACTTGATTTCTATTTTTTAATTCTTAACATAATTTAACGTGAGTTATTAATTATTTTATAGAAAAAATAAAAAAAATAATAATACATTAAATTACATTAATGAGTAAAAAGATAAAATTAAAAAATATGAGTTATAGTATATTTTCATTTTAAAAACATATAAAATTAATTATTTTAATAATATTTTATTAAATTTATTTAATATTTCGAACTTATTTTAAAATAACATTTCAATTAAAACATGAAAGTAAAAATGTGAATGGTATAAACAATAAGTTTTTTTTACAAACATTAAATAAATTTATAACATGTAATTAAAAAATTAAATTCATACATTTTAAAATAAAAGAGTAAATTAACTTAAAATTTTTGAAGAGAAACCGATACTAATTTTTATGAAAATGAAAAGATAATAACCAAAAAATATATTTAAAAAAAAAAGTGTATTTAAAATTTGAAGATATAACAACAATGTGTGGAAGGAGAGCTGAAAGAAGCGCACATGGAGAGAGAAGAAAGCAAAGGCATGGCGATGAGCAGAACGAACTCAACAAAATACACCGATGGACAGTGGGTGGTGGACATCTGTGAAACGCTGGTGGCGCTTTCCGCCACCGAACTCGATTTGAAAGATTCTCACCCAGTTTGCATCTGCGAAGTGCCGGAATCCCTCACCGCCACCATGAGGGAAGATTACATCCCTCAGTTTGTAGGGCTTGGCCCTTACCATCACTTCCGAGAAGGCCTCGTCTTCACCGATCAACACAAGTTGGCCGCAGCCAGAAGGGTCCTCCGCCACTTCCTCCCCAGAAACAGCATCGACCTTTTCCAAAACCGCATCTCAAACTTTGACACACACATTCAAACCTTCTTCCACCCCGATGTCGCATCCACGTATAATGTCCCCACCCTCTCCTACGTTCTCACCGTCGATGGCTTGTTCGTCCTGGCTTTCGTCACGCTTCTCAACGGTGAAAACCGTGAATCGGGTTTCTCTTACTTCTTGACCGGAAAACTCGGGATGCCGCTCTTTAACGCCGCCGGTCAAGAGCTCAACGTCAACGCTCTTATCAGAGAGGTTTTCAAGCTCGAGACCCAAATTCCCTTTTATGTTTTCAAGCAGATCAGTGGAGTCAACAACAACGAAATTCATTCAGATTCTATGAGTCTCGCCCTCGCTTCAAACTTGCAAAATTTCTGTAAAAAAGAATGCCCATTTGTCAACTTAAAAGTGCTCCCTGATCGTGTTGCACTAGAAGGGTATAATCATTTGTTGGACCTCATGTACCATTTAGTTGTTCCTAACCACGAGTCCGAACCTGTATCCCAGCCGGACTCTAAGGTTGAGGCTGAGGATCAACCTGAGAACGAGCCGCAGGTTCCGGCCGAGCATCCGGCTCAGGGTCAGGTTGAAGTTCCGGCTGAGACCGAGACCAAGTCCGAGGATAATAGAGTGACATGTTTTTCCGTATGCCACAGAATACTGCTAGTTCTGGTGGCTACATGCATTGTTATCTGGTTTATGATTACGCTCGTTCTGAAGCTGTTCTTATGGTTGATAACTTCTATATTCCATGTGATTCAACGGGTGTTAGGTTTTTTATTCAGTGTGGTTCTAAGGGCATTACGCCCTCTATGGGGCGTGTTAGTGGCATTGGGGAAACGCTTAAACCCTGCGCTTCGTTGGTTACACGCTGCCCTAACCAAGTTGGAAGGTAAAGTTAACCATCCGTTCTTGAAACCTTTGACGCAAGCGGTTGAACGTCTTGAAGTTATCACGGCAACGATTGAATCATCAGATTCAGGTGTTCCACGTGTTGTGATGATTCCATCTGTGAAAGAACTCCACGAAGCTGGGATTTTGTTCCGACCGGCTGAAAGTGGCATCTCGTCCATTGATTTCGATGAACAGAAGTGCGTGTTTTACTTGCCTTGCATCAGATTGGATGTGAACTCAGAAGTGATAATCAGAAACCTTGTGGCTTACGAGACGCTGATAAAATCCAATACCCCTTTGGTTTTCACGAGGTACGTTGAGTTGATGAGAGCGATTATAGACACTGGTGAGGATGTGAAGATTTTGGTTGACAGCGAAATCATTCAGAGCGAGTTGAGGAATGAAGCGATGGCGGAGATTTTCAATAGCATGAACAAACCGATTAGGGCTACGAAGACTCCGAATTTGGATAAAGTGATTTACAAAGTTAACGCCATGTTCGACAGTAAAGAGAAGCATAAAAGGGTTGTGTCCAAGTATACATCTGGGTCATTCTTAGCAGCCATTGGAGGTCTCTTGTTTCTGGCTTTTACGGCTCTGCAAACTTATTGCACCGTTCTCAACTGCTCTGGTTCCTCCAGACTTGGTCAATTTCCTCGTCATTTGGATTATGGTAGAAATCACTATTTCATAAGCTCTTCTTAAGTGTGTGTTGCTTCATGGTTCTTGAATAATATGTATTACCAATTTTTCTAGCACTTATTTACACGTTTTTACTTATTTTTTTCTTAATTTTTTACTTAAAATTTGAAAAGTAACACTTTAATTCCTACATTGATTGTGATGTTTATTTTATTATAATAAATGGTAGTGGTCCTATGGCTCCGAAGCCTGTGCAAGGCAGTCTGACAACTGATATGAAATGTCCAGTGGTGTCAGGGCACGAGTGTGAAGTTTAAATGTTGGGAGACAAATATTCATAACGTGGAACCAATTTTAGCGGGTAATTTAGAATTTGGAACCCGGGTCCCACATATGTTTAGATTTTTCTACGATTCAACAACATTATTATAAATTTATTTTACTCTTATATTTTTTTAATTTTTAATATGTTAATTCAGTGAGTAAATTCTACCATACATGAGTGGTCCATGGGGGACCACAGTTACCTACCCATGGATATAATGTTAAAGATGAATGAGTGATTATTAATTATATAGCATTGACTAAACGAGTAAATTATATCAGAAGCTATACACACATTCTATATTCAATTTTCTATAAATAACTAAAATTAATTATAATTGATTAGGTTTGTTTTGTTTGTTCTTTTATTTCAGAAAAAAATTAATACTTTAAAGCTTGTCGGGTGTTTCTTTGAACATATTTTACAAATCCATTAGGGTGTGTTTCTTTGTAATGATGGATATGGAGAGAGTGTGAAGATGAATCTATGTAGATTTGAGTCGATAGATATTTGTGTTTTTTATGAGTGGATTTAGAGGGAAAGTGAGTAGATTTTGAGATAATTGTTATGAAAGTTAGAGAAAGATTTGATTGATGTGATAAATAAAATTAATTGTTAAAATAGATATATTTATGAAGTTACCATAATACCCTTGTGTAAAAAGAGATGAATTTTTGAATTGATGTTCTTGAAATAATTTCTAAATTAGTTATTTTTAGTCATAAAAAATAAATTATTTTTTTTGAAATTAAAAAAAAATGAATTTTGATTAATGTAAAAAAATAGTACAAGAAAATGTTAAGTTTTTGTTAGTTTTTTGTTTAAGAAATTAATTTGATAACAATGACACAAACAATGCGATTTCAACATTTCCATTAGAAAAGAATTGTTGCTTCATTTGCATCTTCTACAATCTGTAGTGACCTAACAGCTTGTGCTGCTATATAATGAATAGAGAACCCAGCAGAACCCCATCCCAGTTCTTCATGCACATTCTTCTCGCATCTAAAAGACCACTCGCCATTTTCAGAAGAAACAGACCATGTGCCTCCCCTATAGACAAACCAAAAAACGTAAAAAATGTACTTACTCTGGCGAACAAAGCACCAGGTCTGGTCGTCCAGCTTCACCAGTGCTGCAGACACACAGCTCCTCCGGCAGCCGCCAGCTCCGACGACTTCAACCAACTCCTCCACCTCCACCTGCACAAAACGCAACTGAATTATATATATATATATATATATAGATATATATATATATATATATATATATATATATATATATATATATATATATATATATATATATCTATAAAAGAT
>Ga0214542_1002132_pt1 | contig 40988 bp, 16 predicted proteins | sample CNSS1metaG_FD_160096 | JGI IMG/M metagenome (GOLD analysis project Ga0214542, IMG submission 160096) | Root nodule microbial communities from cowpea collected in UCLA plant growth center, Los Angeles, California, USA - CNSS1 | ecosystem: Host-associated > Plants > Roots > Nodule | place: USA... | reverse complement strand
AAAAAAAAAAAAAAAAAAAAAAAAAAAAAAAAAAAAAAAAAAGTAAGAGAATTTGTTTGATGATGCATTTAGTTGCAAGAAGATACACCAAAATAAAGGGGAATGAATTAATTTACCAAGGTAAATTAGCAGCAAAGAAATAAAGGTACGACTTAATTATATTTAGTAGGACAATACTTCTGTATAAAGGCATTGGGAATTTGTAAATTACTTTTTTCTTTAAAATAACCATCACTGAATTTTTTTTTCAAATTGTTGTCCTTCCTAAAAGGAAAAACATTGAAAGGGCTGGTTTGATGCTCTGAGAAGCCTTTCTAAGAAAATAGCAGTCACTGGTTAACATTTTTTATACACTAGTTAACTTGTTTTAAATACCAAGATTACTATTTTTACAATAAGATACAGAGATGCACATCTTTTTTTTAAATTTGTGATTTGATCCGTACCAGATAAGTTAACAAAAAATTATAAAGAATTTTGTATAGGTCCAACATAGTAGCTCTCAAAACATGAGGAATGATATGGCTTCACAAGAGGGATAGAAGATCCATGCATCAACCACCATGTTGTTAAATAACTGAGACAGTGCCACCATCATGCGATATCTTGGCTCTTTGGACCCTTAAGCCATTCACCATCCGTTATTTGCCCTTACATGGCATTGTCCACCATGGAACTCAAGATTCCATGGCACCCATGGCAAAACTCCCCACTTTTTGCTATTCTGTACCCATTTCTTTCTTTTGCTGCGTATTCTCAATCTGTTGTTATTCATTTCTTCCGATGTTTCTCACCTCTCTTCTTTTGTTTTCTCTGTTGTTATTCTCAATGTGGCTATTCTGGTTCTTCATTTGTTCAACGTACGCTTTGTTTTCCAAAAATTTCAGAATTTAGAACTGTATTTTAAAATTTCAGAATCATGTTGTCACCAATCATTTTTCACTTATAGGACAATGTCAAGCACCCAAAATCAAATTCTTTTGCAATTAGTGATTTTTTCTTGGATTTTAGTGTTATTTTTAACTTATTTATGCTATTTTTAAATTACTTTTGCAGTTTTTTAGTTTTTACACATACATATTTTTACCGCCTGCCACAGTTTTCACCATGGGACGCCATGCTATCAACCATATGTACATGGCAGCTTTTAGACTCACCACTATAGACCACCTTTCAAGATTAATAACCTTGACTACCCACTGACTTTGGGACCTAATACCCATCTATACTCAATTGAATCAAAAAAAACAAAGTCAGCTGCACAAGATGAGAAATTAGAGAATTCTTTATATACTTTTTTCTTCTCAGCTTGTGGAAAATATCTCTCTTAAAAAATATTAAAAAAAAACACTTTTCATTTACATATCCAGAAGAATTCAAGTTGTATCCCAATTGTATCCTAACAAAATAGAAAATATATAAAAAAGTTGGATACTTTTCATATATGTATCCTGAAATATTCTCAATGTGACGTAGGTGTGACACCAATACTTCACAATTTTTGGAGTATTCAAATGTCAGGGTATAAAATGAAAAAATGCAAAACGTAAATTGTATTTTATCATAGATCTTCTTCATAATCTCTCAACTTCAATCTTATAATTATTTTTCTTAGAAGCCATTATTATGAGCTTAAATCAAAATGCACTTAAATATCCTTGTTGGAAAATACTTCCTCATGGAATTTCATGTTCCAAAATACTAGTGAAGGCAACTAAGCAGTCCATTGCTCTTACAAGTGACAAAAAGAAAGATATAAAAGGAACATCACGCACAGATAGAATGGTAAAGAAGCCAAAGTAATATCAATTCAAGTCTGATAATTTGAAATAACATTTGCAATGGATGAAAGACCCATTGACTAAAACAAGAACCAAAAAGAATTAAAAAGGTTTATCAAATACTCGTCATGAAGATGAAAACTAAAGATGAAGAGCACAATGAGTTCAGCTTCCAGGGCAGTGCCAGCCACCACCAATTTCTCCAAGTTTCATATCATGAATCATCTTCATCACTGAAATTTCGAAACTGTTCTGTTTTCTTTCTCCCGTTTTCAAACATGGAGGATAACTTCATACGCCCCTGGAAATGTCTTGCCCCTTCCTTGGAACAACCATCATTGATTCCAAAGCCAACTATGTATTTCCTTCAAGCTTTGGCAAATGGAGCTGTTTATCTGTCATTATCCCAGTTACCTACACTGTGTAGGAAAGGGGATCGTTTGGCTATTGCAATTCCTGAAGATCCTTACAAAGAAGGTTTACCATGATGTAAACGTGTTGTTAGTTGAATATTAAATGTAATATTAAAAGTTGTTGGTAGTATATTAAATGTATTATTAGAAGTTATTAGAAGCTCTTAGAAGATTCTAGAGATCTCTTGTAATTATTACTTTAAGGTTTGAGATCTCTATAAATAGAGAAGTTGATGTACTACTTTTTGTGAATTAACAAAACAGTAAAATCCTCTTTCTTTCAGATTATTTCTTTCAAGTTAGTTCTTTTGAAGCTGGGTCTTTTGAATCTCTTGAATCATTTTTTGTACCTTCCAAAGAGGAACTATCTCATTCTGACAATACTCTCTGTTTTGTTAATTCACAAAAAACAGTACATCAACTTCTATATTTATAGAGATCTCAAACCTTAAAGTAATATGTCTTTGCCCACTTCCACAAACATATCTTTTTGAATGTGCCTACTCCATTTCCACATAAACGTTACTCCTCACAAAATACCAAATGTGAAAAATATTCAAAACAAGAGATCTCTAGAATCTTCTAAGAGCTTCTAATAACTTCTAATAATGCATTTAATATACTACCAACAAATTTTAATATTGCTTTTAATATTCAACTAACAACAAAACGGATACTTACTCATTTTAACTCAAACCACATTATTTGAATTCCCAAAGCACCTAACCCAAATGAGATTGGAAATTTTCATCCCATTGCTTTAGCTAATTTCAAATACTGCCATGTTTTAGCTGACATCTGGAACAGTACAAATAGGATCAAGTTTGATAATTTGATCATGCCATATCAGCATATTAAAAACAGGATATTTTCTGCAATTAATGGAAGTATGAACTCTCTTATGTCTGAATTAAAAGTTTGAAAAGCTTTTGCTGTTACTTGCAGGTCAAGAATACAGAAAATATCACTCAAGTTAACGAATATCCTCCAATTTATGGATCGGTTAACTGCAACACTGATGGCACCTTCTTAAAGCAAGGGAATTTATCAGCTTGCGGTTGTGTTTTGAGGAACTCTAACGTTGAGAATATGGGATGCTTTTCTATTCCTCTTCAGGTTGGCAATAATTTTGAAGTTGTCGGACTGAAATAGACTCTTTACACGTTGTACATTTTTAAAATGACAATATGTTAGTTCCTTGTAGATTTCTATGACTTATCCCTTAGCTTCTCACATATTTCTTGAGGATAGTGTCAATAGCCTTCTTTAAAATAAAAAACAAAAAACAGCCAGAATTCTTAAGGTGATCTATTAGTTTCTATGTTTGTGTCACAAAGACTATCAAATACCACCACTGACAGTCGGAACCAAAATAGGCTATGTACTAAGATATAGGCTACAATATATCATATTTCGTTTTAAAACCAATTGTCATTAAGCAAAGTTACCAATAAATATATAAGTTGTGCTCCAAAAATTGAGGAAAGCAATGTGAAACTTCCCAACAAAGAACGAAGGCTGAAAAAATATCCAAAACTGGGGTTTAAGTGTGCAATTATGCATGACACAAGGAGAACTGCATTCAAGCACTCAACCATAGCAAAGCTTAAGCTTGGAAGAGGGTACATTTCATCAAATGGAGGAATCAAAGCAAAATACTTCCCCTTCACATGAGCGACAAATTAAGCCTAGAAAATCAGAAACTATTACACAGTGAATGAATGGGTACCTTCAAGAGTGGAAATTTTATTGACACTACGTCTATCAACAGCTTCGTCTCATCAGTATCAGGCGCAAAAGCTAAATACTCTCCCTTATCCAACAAGGATTGCAAAACCATTGGAAAGTTGGGTGATATGTCTTTGCCCACTTCCACAAACATATCTTTTTGAATGTGCCTGCTCCATTTCCACATAAACGTTACTCCTCACAAAATACTAAATGTGAAAAATATTCAAAATTTCCCTCCATATAGACCAGTTTCCGAAAATCATTTCCATTCACTTTTACTTGATCAATAAACGAATATTGAAAACAAAATTCGAAATGAATATTAGAAAAACAAATTAAAACCTTCTACGGTCCTCCATACAACACAGGGACAGAGAAATAATTAAAACACACTCACACGGTAACAATGAGCAATGAACAAAAACACTCACGGTTGAGCAGGATGAATTTGTGTATCCTCTTTCGTCCTTACAGCGACTAACAGCAATAATACAATCGTAGGGAGCAAAATCTGCCACGGATTGAGCGATATGGATAAGAATTCCGGTATTCATCATATTGAAATGCACTTGAAAGAAAAACCGACAAAAAAACACACACTAAATCCTAAACACGTCTTTAAAACAATATGTAAATGCGTATATATACCATAAAAGAAACATTATACTGCATTACATAACCGGAAAAATAATCAATAACGTTTATCAAAGCCAAAAAAAAGTCAACCATTAAAAGAAACTAATAAAAGTCTAAAAATCAAGAAAACATCATCACGCACAAGAAACCAAACGCACGGAATCGTTCAAATTAAGCAAAGGATCAAAGTCCTAAAACAGATAGAGTGCGTTTGTGCGTGTAAGGAATAAGTGTGTGTGTGTGTGAGTGAGAGAGAGAGAGAGATAAAGAAAGAAAGAAAGAAAGAAAGAAACATGTAAAGAAAAGAGAAAGTTGAAAGTGAGGAGAAGAGAATGCAAGAAAGAACCTCGGCGGCAGTGACGAAAGGATGACGAATTTTGAGGAGGCAGTTCTTGCGGAGCATGACCTTCAACTGCCTCCACGCAGCTCCCATGGCTGCGAAACCCTAGACGAAGAAGCGATGCGGTTGTGGTTGAGAGAGAAAGAGATCAAAAAACCAAAGAACGAAGGAAGAAGAAGAAGTGTGCAGTGTTAGTACTCTCCACGTTCAACTCTCTCTCCCTCGTAATTTGGCTATAGTGGGTGAAGGTGGAGGCTTAAACGGACAATACCAAGACCCACCAGCGTCTCTTTCTTTTTTTCCTTTCTTTTTAAACTATGTAATTAATTACTATTATTCCGCGCCTGCTTGCGAAAAGTGCAAGGAAACCAAACAAAATATCGGATAAGTGTGAGAATATTTATTTATTTATTTTCGAAATAATGGAGGAAACTAATTAATTAATTGAAGTGTTCTGAGCAGGAGTGGGGTCTGTTACTAGCCTCGAATTTGTCATGCCAGGGTTTGGTTGAGATTTGGCGCGCCGGTCTCGTCTTCTTCTCGCGAGAAAACAAAACGAACGAAAGAATGCAAACGGTATTATCTTGACAAAGTCAGAGTCTCAAAGGGCTGCACCAAAAACAATAATAAATGAGATATTTCATTCAAGATTCTTTTCTTTGACGGGTTTTTCTACTGTTTACCGATGAAGCACACTATGGTGTGAGAAATTTCGTAAAGCGGTTATTCTAAGCAACTTAGTACTGCACCGGATACTGTTACGCTGACATCTCAAAATAACCTTTTTTGTTTTGTGGCTTATACAAAATCTAATTTAGTTTTTGTTTTAACGGTAAGTCTTTGAATTTTAAGTAATTTTGTTAGTCCATATATATATATATATATATATATATATATATATATATATATATATATATATATATATATATATATATATATATATATATAATGTGCTTATTATGGTTGAGGGATAACCCGTTCAAATCATATATCTTGAAAAATATATATAATATTTATGAGTTAGACTTTTTTTATATAATATTTATGATTTAGATTTTTTTTATATATTATTTATGAGTTAGAATTTAGGTATAATTTTAATATAGTAAGATTCGTAGATTATAAACAAAAATATAAAATGATGTTAAATATCGTTTATTAAGCTTAAAACTTACTAAAAATTATTTATTATATGTATTATTAATCAAAATATTATTCAATTAAAAATAAATATAACTGATTTTTTTTTTCATTTACTTTAATTAAAATTTAATACAATAAAAGTTGTCTTATTGATATTGAGAAGTGTGTCATCATCACTTAATATTATTTTTTAATGAATCTTAACTAAAATAAAATTTAAATCTATTAAAAAATAAACGATATCTTTTTATACCTTATTCATCATTCATGAATTTTAATTAATTAAAACAAAACACTCTATTTCTTTATTCTCTTTAAAAGTTTTATGGTTATGATTATTAAGATTAAGGTAGAGTTGTCAAAACATAGATCATATGATTTGACTCAACCTATCACAGATTGACTAGTTAGTGAGTTAATCCAATTCGACCCATTACGAGTTGATGGATTAAACGGATTGGTTCATTTAATTAAAAAAATACATTTTTTTTTCAGTCAGTCCCAACAAAGCTACATTATAATCGTGATTGAAATCTAAATAAACTTTCATACAACCCAAAATAATGTTTAACCACAAATACAAACAAAAATCACAAAAATATTAAGTTTTCATTTATCAACCTAATAAATTAACTACAATAAGCAGCTCAACCAAATTTAAATAAACACGGGTTGGGGGTTGGTGAGTCAACCTAACTCATCACGTGTTCAATCTAAATGGATTATAATCTATTTTGACGCTTCTAAGTTAAGGGTTCATAAAGTAATTAAGTTTTAAAACTTAAATTCAATGAAATATTTAACAAAATAATTAATTTTATTTTAATAATTTATTATTTTTATTAAAGAAAATAAAATACACTATTCATATTACGATTCATAATTTACAATTTTATAAATCTTTTACGATGTTAATCATAATTTTGATATTTACTAGCTGGCAAGAACATGCCACAGTTATCCATAAATATGTTTTCGTCATTTTCTATATTAGTTTATAGGACAGGTGTTTGGTAGAAAACATAAATATGCTTCCGTCATTTTCTAAATGGTTAATTAATAGAACACGTGTTAGGTACAAAACAGAAAGGTTTACAAAGTAGGACAGGGAAATTCGTAGAAATTGTTTCACACATGTATATTATTTCTTTTATTTACTGTAACAAAATACTTTTAGTTTTTTGATACCATAATAAATAATGAATGTGTAACTTTTTTATGGTAATTTAATAGAGATACTATTTTTATTGAGAGGTGAAAAATAATTCATTTGGAAATAAACTATAAAAAGGATGACATTTCATTCAAACATGAGAACATGAGCCTGATAAAAATATTGCGAGTAAAAGTATAATTATTATTACAAGGTTTAGGAAGTATTTCTTAAATAACAGTTGAAGATTAACTATTTCAAAGACAAAAAAAAACACGTGAGTGAATTTTTTCTTTTTTTAAGTAAAATATCACCTAATTTCCCTTTTTGTCTTTTTTTCAGACTATTATTGTAATTCATATAATAAATTATAGTACCCAAATGAAACATGCATTATTGTAGCCATTTGGTGCATAATATTTATATTTTACTTAGTCGGACTTGTGATGTTCATAGAAGAAACATAGTGCTGAATAAAAAAGAAAATAAGAAATCTCTTATTGTAAATGAAGAACGGTTGGTCGGTTGTTTTATGATGTATCGTGATTATTAAAATTTGGAAGAATTGTTTAATGAAAGTTGCATTATGAGAGTTTCCACATTTTATAATCTATGACTTGTCCTTTCCTTATCTTTAAACGTTAAACGAATTTTTTATTTTATTTTTCTAGAAGAACAGTAGTAGGTTTCATTCTTCATTTTGTCAAGAATAAATCAATGTCAACAAGAAAAAATACAGTTAGTTTTTTTTTTTTTAATTATTTATCCACTAAAAACTCTTGTATTCAACTCAAGTAGCATCATGAATGAAAAACCTGACATTGACATTGACTCTAGTTTTAGGATCATAACTTTTTTTCTCTATATAATGTACCGAACTCTTCTGAGACTATATGATATATTTAAATATAATAATATTTTTTTATTCTTTATATTGGATTGGGCAAAGGAAAATGGAACATATTGTAACTAATTGAATACAAATATATTTATAATTTCGTTAAATACAACCCTCCTATTTATTAAGCATAAACAGTATTGAATTGTTATTATTAATTATTATTTTACAAGTATCTCCTTTTGGAGATAATCTTATCTAGGAGCTAACTTATCTGGCAGAGTCAACTAAGTGGTCTAGTTTAAAGATGTTTAAAAGAGTTTTTTTTTTTTTTTCCAAAAACTTACAACAGTATTATAAAAACTAGTAAGGGTTTTACTCAATTCGAGATGATTGATTATTTCGAAACCTTCTCTCTTTTTGTCAAATTTATTATTGTACGCATCCTTGTAGTCTTGGCTTTGGCCATTGTTTAGTGATTGGTTTATTCATCAGTTGGACGTTGATGATGTTTTCTTCCATAAAGATTTACATAAATAGATTTATATGAAGCCTCCACCTGGTCTTTCTCTTTCCCAACCCAATCTTGTTTGCAAGCTTAACAAGTCTCTGCTAACCACTCTCTCTTTGTGAAGAAATTTGCCTCTGTTATTACTGTTTTATTGGTTTATGTTGATGATGTGGTTCTCACTAGTAATAGCATTGCTGAAATTAGTGTTGTAAAAGTTCATCTTCATTATAAATTTCATATTAAAGATCTTAGCCCTCTCAATTATGTTTTGGGCTTAAAATTACACGTTCTCTTCATGAATTAGTTTTGAAGCAAATGAAATATTGTTTGGGCCTTATTTCAGAGGCAGGGATCCTTGGATGTAAACCTACACCAACGTCATCTGATCATTCTATCAAAATTCATGTTGACGAGGGAGTCTTCTACCAGATCCTTCTTCATTTCGGCGTTTGGTTGGACTATTACTTTACTTGACTAACACCATGCTTGATATTAGTTTTGTTGTCCAACAACTCAGTGAGTTTGTTTCTTCTCCACGTGGACCACATACGTAGCAGGCCTTACAAATCATTCGGTACTTAAAACATGTTACTGCTATGACCTTTTGTATATATCCAACATCTCTCTTACAATTCAGGTTTTTTCTAATTCTAATTGGACAACATGTGCCACTACCCGACCCTCTGTTTTTTTATATTATGTTTTCTTAGGCACCTCTTTGGTTGTTTGGAAGTCTAAGAAACAATCCATTGTTTCATGGTCTTCTTCTGAGACTGAGTATCGCGCCTTGACATCCTAGGTATGTGAACTGCAATGGATTCAATACCTTTTTCATAATTTGCATCTTTCTATTTTCACTCCCTACATTGCCTTTTGTGACAATAATTTTGTTATTCACATTGTCAAGAATCCTACTTTTCATCAGAGAACCAAGCATATAAAACCTGATTGTCACATTATTCGACAAAAGCTTGTTAATGGCCTTATCCACCTTCTCCATGTTCATTCTACAAATCAACTTGCTGATATATTTACTAAGTCATTACATCCTTCTGCTTACCGGGTTGCTACTTTCAAGTTGAGACTTTACAATCTTCATGCCCACCTTGAAAGGGGTGACAAATATATTATATATCTTCTGCTTTTATTTATATCGATAAAGATATCATATATTTGATTCTATTTTATTATTATTAAATATTCTGTTTTATTAGGTTTTACAACGATTTTACTTTCTTCTCTATATGATGAGACATTATACTCTATATATTGATCAAGGTTCTAATCAATCAGTAAACAACTTTGAGTTGTTTTCACTAAACACTTACTGTGAATATTTTTCCTTACCATGACTTATACATATCTAACACTTATGGATACTTTTAACATTAATTTATGTATAATATGAAATAAAAATTTATTTATAATTTCATAATAAAAGCAAGTATGAACAAAAACTAGTATGACTGATAAGAATAGATGAGTATATAAGTATAAATTAATATAAATAAATGTACAAAAGAAGATGAATCCCTCAATAACTAGTTGTAAACCCCTCGGTGTTTATATAAAAATAACATATGAGATAAAAGATTTAAAAAAAAGTGAAAATTATCTTATTGTCTCATAAAATTTATATTACCTTAAACTATTGTAAAACCAATTTATTTCTTAATCTAAAAAACCATTTTAGTTTTAATGAGTTAATTTTTTATATTCGTCTTTTAAGATATTTAGAGGTCGAGACATTAAGAATTAGGCTTAAATATACATTTAGTCATTATTTTTGTTGTTTTTATTCAATTTAGTCATCATTTTCGTTTTGTGTTCAATTAGGTCCTTATTTTCGTCAAATTGTTGTCAATTTGGTATTTTGATTAGAGATGGCAAATAAACCCGTCCTCGTGGGTATTGCCCGAACCCGTCCCCATTTTGACGGGGAATCCCCGCATTGACTGGGTATGGATATGGGTATGGAGAATCCCCGACTTTTTCAATTGGGTATGGGGATGGGTATGGGGATGTACATATCTTCGCCCTAATACTCATCCCGTTTAAATTATTAAAATATTCTCAATTAATTAAGTAACCATATATATATATATATATTATTTTTTATTTCTTCTAATTATTTGGTTTGTCATGAAACTTATTTGCATCTCAATTATATTTTTTATCTTATCATAACCTTTATGTAATTATGTTAAAATGATGCATGTGAATTAAAAATAAATAAATTATGTCTCAAATTTGAATCTTTTTATTATTTTTTAATATTTTTATTTATTGTATATTTTCTTTTCACACGAGAATGTTTAATATTCTCAATTTAAGTATTTAATAACACAAACCTTTCATTTACTAGGTAATATAAAAAAAAATCTTTCAGTTAATATTATTATTAATTTTTGTTTCATTTGAATAACTTTTTTGTTTTACTAAAACAACTTTTGTTATTTCTCAACCACTGAGTATATATTTTGATATTTGAAAAGTTTTTTTTAGATCTCTAAGATATTTTTCAACTTATCATACCATTAATTATACATTTGTTTTTCTTTGTGCGATTTCTTTCAATAGTCTCTCAAATTGTTTGTAAACATTTGTTAATTTTTTAATATTTTTATTTCTTGTTTATTTTCATTATGTAGAATACTATTTCGATATATTTATCTAATTATTTTTTATTTTATAACTCATTATTAATCATACTATAATTTTTTCACTATAATTGTATAAAAAACTTTTATTTACTACAATATAAAAATTTAATGTAATTGTCATTAATATTTTTTTATCACCATCTAACATAATTGAAGTTCAAAAGATACAAGATCTATGTTCAAATTTTATTATTATGATTATTATTTGTTCTTTTTATCATTTTGATCAAGTAATGTATTATAACTTTGATTAGTGTATAAAAAAGAGATTCATTAGAATTTAAAAGATTGAAGTAAACAAACATTTAAAATATATTTTAATTTGAATTTTTTTTTTCCTTTTATATTTAAAAAAAATATATTTTTAAATTTTATCAACTAGGTTTCATCAATGTTTGCAAATTTAATAAATGTGTTGGTTCTCATGAAATTTTATTTGGTATTATAATATAAAATGTAAACAATTATAATTTATTTTAAACTTTTATTATGATTATTATTTGTTCTTTGTATCATTTTGATCAAATAATGTATTATAACTTTTATTAGTATATAAAAAAAGTTCATTATAACTTAAAAGATTGAAGTAAACAATCATTTAAAATATATTTTAATTTGAATATTTGTTTTCCTTTTATATTTTTTAAAAAATAATTATAAATTTTATCAACTACGTTTCATTAATGTTTGTAAATTTAATAAATGTGTTGGTTCTCATGAAATTTTATTTGGTATTATAATCTAAAATGTAAACAATTATAATGTATTTTAAACTTTTATTATGATTATTATTTGTTCTTTGTATCATTTTGATCAAATGATGTATTATAACTTTTATTAGTGTATACAGAAGAGATTTATTAGAATTTAAAAGATTGAAGTAAACAAACATTTAAAATATATTTTAATTTGAATATTTGTTTTTCTTTTATATTTTTTAATAAAAAGTTTTAAATTTTATTAACTATGTTTCATTAATATTTGCAAATTTAATAATTATTTTGGTTCTCATAAAATTTTATTTAGCATTATAATCTAAAATGTAAACAATTATAATAATTTATTTTAAAGTATTTGATATCGAAGAAACTACCATATTTCTAGTATTGAATATTTGATAATATTATGTTTCCTTTATCATAATTTTTATTTTATTTTATAAATATTAATTAAAATTAATATTGAAGTAGTCAGAAAATGAGTATGGGTATGGGTACGAAATTATACCCGTTACCCGGTGGGGATGGGGATGGGACAAAAGTTTGATACCCGTTAGGTTTGGGTATGGGGATGGGGATGCATTTTTTTTACGGGGATGGGTATGAAATAGCGAAACCCATACCCGCCCCACCCCGTTGTCATCCCTACTTTTGATTAACGGTGTCTAAATAATTAACGTTTTTTAACAGTACATATCACGTGTTAGCTCCTAGTTTTTAATTTTTTTTTAATTTTTTTTAAATTAAAAAAAATTGTCTACGTGTCAAGTCACAATTGTGCCACATGTCAATGCTAGTACCACGGTCAGCTTGTTGTTGTATTATCTTCTTTTGTTCAATTAGTCCCTATATTCGTTATTTTTTTAAATTTAGGCAAACTTTTTGTTAAAATGGAACAATTTAATTATTTAAATTAACATTATTATTAGTTATTTTTTAAATTCAATTATAAATTATTATATTTAATTATAAATTGAATATAATTGTTAGATTCAATCGTTAAATAGAATATAATTATTTAAATATCATTAAAATGTAAGTATTAAAATTTTAAAAATATATATCAACATTTATAAAATTAATATTTAATATTTTTATAGCATTTTAGATATTAAAATTTAAAGTATTTTATATTTAAATGTTAATTATATAAATATTAGTTTATTTTTCCAAAATATTTTTAAACATCAATTTTAAAAGTATTTTAGAATATAAATACTAGAAAAAACATTTAATAATTATATTCTTATAATATTTTAAATAATTATATTTTATTTAACAATTAAATATAAGAATTTTATTCAATTTATAATTAAATTTAATAATTTATAATTGAATTTAAAAAATAATTAATAAAAATGTCAATTTTAGAAAAAAATATTAAAATAATTTGTATAAAAGATATTAAATTTGGTGTCAATTTGAAAGAGACAAAATTGATTTATTTTAAAAAAATTGATACTAAATTGAACACAAAAAACGAATATAATGACTAAATTGAACAAAAAGAAGATAACACAACCACAAATTGACACGTGACACTAGCATTGACACGTGACAAAATTGTGACTTGATACGTGAATAATTTTTTTGAAATTAAAAAAATTTACTTATTTTTTAAAAAATTAAAAAATTTATAAAATTAAAAAAAAATCAAGAGATGACAGGTGGCTTATACTATTCAAAAACGTTAACTATTTAAACACCCTTAGTAAAAAAAAAAAACAAATTAACTAAAATTTTACGAAAATGAATACCTAATGGAACATAAAACGAAAATTATATATTTAAGCCTAAGAATTAAGTGTTATATAAGTTATGTTATTCCAGATTATTCTTGAAAATATTTTCAATGTGTTGTAAAAATTAAGAGAAATCCTATATATAACATATATAATTTATAATTGAATTTAAAAAATAATTAATAAAAATGTCAATTTTGAAAAAAAATATTAAAATAATTTAGGCAAACTTTTTGTTAAAATGGAACAATTTAATTATTTAAATTAACATTATTATTAGTTATTTTTTAAATTCAATTATAAATTATTATATTTAATTATAAATTGAATATAATTCTTATATTCAATCGTTAAATAGAATATAATCATTTAAATATCATTAAAATGTAAGTATTAAAATTTTAAAAATATATATCAACATTTATAAAATTAATATTTAAATCTAAAATATTTAATATTTTTATAGCATTTTAGATATTAAAATTTAAAATATTTTATATTTAAATATTAATTATATAAATATTAGTTTATTTTTCCAAAATATTTTTAAACATCAATTTTAAAAGTATTTTAGAATATAAATACTAGAAAAAACATTTAATAATTATATTCTTATAATATTTTAAATAATTATATTTTATTTAACAATTAAATATAAGAATTTTATTCAATTTATAATTAAATTTAATAATTTATAATTGAATTTAAAAAATAATTAATAAAAATGTCAATTTTAGAAAAAATTATTAAAATAATTTGTATAAAAGATATTAAATTTGGTGTCAATTTGAAAGGGACAAAATTGATTTATTTTAAAAAAATTGATACTAAATTGAACACAAAAAACGAATATAATGATTAAATTGAACAAAAAAAAGATAACACAACCACAAATTGACACGTGACACTAGCATTGTGGCTTATACTATTCAAAAACGTTAACTATTTAAACACCCTTAGTGAAAAAAGAAACCAAATTAACTAAAATTTTACGAAAATAAAGACCTAATGGAACATAAAACGAAAATTATATATTTAAGCCTAAGAATTAAGTGTTATATAAGTTATGTTATTCCATATTATTCTTGAAAATATTTTTACTGTGTTGTAAAAATTAAGAGAAATCCTATATATAACATATATAATTTATAATTGAATTTAAAAAATAATTAATAAAAATGTGAATTTTGGAAAAAAAAATTAAAATAATTTAGGCAAACTTTTTGTTAAAATGGAACAATTTAATTATTTAAATTAACATTATTATTAGTTATTTTTTAAATTCAATTATAAATTATTATATTTAATTATAAATTGAATATAATTCTTAGATTCAATCGTTAAATAGAATATAATTATTTAATATCATTAAAATTTAAGTATTAAAATTTTAAAAATATATATCAACATTTATAAAATTAATATTTAAATCTAAAATATTTAAATTTTTATAGCATTTTAGATATTAAAATTTAAAATATTTTATATTTAAATGTTAATTATATAAATATTAGTTTATTTTTCCAAAATATTTTTAAACATCAATTTTAAAAGTATTTTAGAATATAAATACTAGAAAAAACATTTAATAATTATATTCCTATAATATTCTAAATAATTATATTTTATTTAACAATTAAATATAAGAATTTTATTCAATTTATAATTAAATTTAATAATTTATAATTGAATTTAAAAAATAATTAATAAAAATGTCAATTTTAGAAAAAAATATTAAAATAATTTGTATAAAAGATATTAAATTTGGTGTCAATTTGAAAGAGACAAAATTGATTTATTTTAAAAAAATTGATACTAAATTGAACACAAAAAACGAATATAATGACTAAATTGAACAAAAAGAAGATAACACAACCACAAATTGACACGTGACACTAGCATTGACACGTGACAAAATTGTGACTTGATACGTGAATAATTTTTTTGAAATTAAAAAAATTTACTTATTTTTTAAAAAATTAAAAAATTTATAAAATTAAAAAAAAAATCAAGAGATGACAGGTGGCTTATACTATTCAAAAACGATAACTATTTAAACACCCTTAGTGAAAGAAAAAAACCAAATTAACTAAAATTTTACAAAAATGAAGACCTAATAGAACATAAAACGAAAATTATATATTTAAGCCTAAGAATTAAGTGTTATATAAATTATGTTATTCCAGATTATTCTTGAAAATATTTTTACTGTGTTGTAAAAATTAAGAGAAATCGTATATATAACATATATAATTTATAATTGAATTTAAAAAATAATTAATAAAAATGTTAATTCTAGAAAAAAATATTAAAATAATTTAGGCAAACTTTTTGTTAAAATGGAACAATTTAATTATTTAAACTAACATTATTATTAGTTATTTTTTAAATTCAATTATAAATTATTATATTTAATTATAAATTGAATATAATTCTTAGATTCAATGTTAAATAGAATATAATTATTTAAATATCATTAAAATTTAAGTATTAAAATTTTAAAAATATATATCAGCATTTATAAAATTAACATTTAAATCTAAAATATTTAATATTTTTATACCATTTTAGATATTAAAATTTAAAATATTTTATATTTAAATGTTAATTGTATAAATATTAGTTTCCAAAATATTTTTAAACATCAATTTTAAAAGTATTTTAGAATATAAATACTAGAAAAAACATTTAATAATTATATTCCTATAATATTTTAAATAATTATATTTTATTTAACAATTAAATATAAGAATTTTATTCAATTTATAATTAAATTTAATAATTTATAATTAAATTTAAAAAATAATTAATAAAAATTTCAATTTTAGAAAAAAATATTAAAATAATTTGTATAAAAAATGTTAAATTTGGTGTCAATTTGAAAGGGACAAAATTGATTTATTTTAAAAAAAATTGATACTAAATTGAACACAAAAAATGAATATAATGACTAAATTAAACAAAAAAAAATAACACAACCACAAATTGACACGTGACATTAGCATTGACACGTGACAAAATTGTGACTTAATACGTGAATAATTTTTTTGAAACTAAAAAAATTTACTTATTTTTTAAAAAATTAAAAAATTTATAAAATTAAAAAAAAAATCAAGAGATGATAGGTGGCTTATACTATTCGAAACCTTTAACTATTTAAACACCCTTAGTGGAAAAAAAAAACCAAATTGACTAAAATTTTACGAAAATGAAGACCTAATGGAATATAAAATGAAAATTATATATTTAAGCCTAAGAATTAAGTGTGATATAAGTTATGTTATTCCAGATTATTCTTGAAAATATTTTTACTGTGTTGTAAAAATTAAGAGAAATTCTATATTTAACATATAGGATACCGAAGAAGAGTGATAGTAGAGAAATAGTCCATTCAAATATTTGATATTTGACTCTTCTGTTAAGAATTAGACATAATTTCAAATTATAAAAGATATATGTCGTGTCTTCTTTCCTACCACACAGACACACTTTTATCAATCATTGATCCATTTCTTTATCATTTGTTCTCTGTTTACTCTTTAGTTTGATAGTCTTTAACATAATTAAACAAAAACCATAATGCCTCAGAACATTTTTAAATGTCTATGAAAACACACTTCAATAAAAAAAAACATTGCTTTAACATTAATAACATTGATACGCGTAAATCAATGTATTTTATGTGCATTAATGCAATTAACTATATAAAGTAGAGTTGTAAAAAAAACGAAAATACAATAGATGAAAGCAAATTAATTAATATATTAAATAAGAAACATGGGTTAGAACAATTATATCAGTTACAAATCATATCAATCACAGCAATATTGTCACCAATTGAGAGGGAAGATAAACCTATACTTCCAAATAGCAATTATTAATGGATCTTTATGCTTCAGCCAAGAAGACGTTAACTTCATCAAATGTGATGAGCGATATTGAGTTGCTTAAAATTAAGATAGTGAATATTGATATTTAAATGGTAAAATTGTAAAGTCTTAAAGATCTGATATTTGTGAGTTAAATTTCACGCATAATTATAAGATAGTAAAATTGATAAAATTATCGTATAAGATTGTAAAATCATATAAATCTAAGTTTTTTTTTTAATTTTCTATTTTACCGTCTCTTTATCTTTTTCATCGAATGAATATGATTTAAATTAAACTTCAATCTAACTAAAAGTCTAAAAGTTGATGTACTTAAAAATTTTCATTGTTAACACCGGTTAGTTAAAAAGTAATATAATTATTTTTGTTCAACCACAAATTTTGGATACACAAAGGAAACATTTAATTTGTTTCTATAATTTCCTTTGAATTCTCTTTGTATCCCGAATTTTATTATTTAAATTTTAAAGGTGAAAATTTGATTAATTTCTACTCCAACAAAGAATCAATAATGATTTTATTGGTATCTCTTCCATTCGTTACTTTGCACTCACATAGTAAGAAAATCTAGCATATTTTCTTTTCCTTTTAGTTATAATTGAAATTAGGTTCTTTTAGTTTTTATTTTTAATTTGAATGATTTATATTAGATAAAATAAGTTTAATGGAGCAGTGACTAACCGAAGAATTTTGTAAATTTAAGAAGTTTGATTAAGTATCGACATGATTAATTTTATTTTCATGATGCATGTTTGATGATATGTATTATATTTGTATAAGAAGTAAAATCTATTATCCATGTTACCCCACAATTTACAATTATATGAACCATTCATGGTCGTAAGCTTAATCTCGATTTTATCTATCTTACTTATTATAGTCTTTAATATTAATTTGGAGTGATATTTTCTTAATGCTTATATGATAAAACCAATTGCAAAATTCATTTTATCGATCAATTTTATAAAATTGAGTTAAATTTAAAGTTCACTAATTAACATGATATGAAAACCAACCATGAGTTAGAGTCTATCTTAACAAAATTTATTATGGGTTGGATTGGATCTATTATTTCATCCGTTAACAATTTACCATCGAATCCTTCATTAATGTCTATTCTCATACTATATATATATATATATATATATATATATATATATATATATATATATATATATATATGTGTGTGTGTAAGCGCAAAGGAAATATGTTGAAAGTTCTAAATCGACTAATTTTATAAAATTAAATTAAACTTAAAGTTTAATACCATATGGACACATTATATCTTTTATGTCTAGATTCACCTATGACCACCGTAGTTGATACAATTATAACAAGTTTAGCCGTATACAATTGACCCAAATTTTATCGGGAAAAAAATTATCATTATTGTGTAATTTTTTGCAAAAAAAAAAATCAGAAAGAGATTTTTTATTCATTTATTATTATTATTATTATTATTATTATTATTATTATTATTATTTAAATGGATAAATTGTGTTTGAAAAGCACAAGTTCATATTAAAGAAGTCATCTTTTTTAAACATTTTGAAGAAATTATATTTAATATAAACGATTTTCAATTCTTTCTCTCTGTCAAATATTCAATACACGATTTTGATTTGATTTATTTTAAATTTTATTGAAGTTGTATACAATGAGAACCACTTCAAACTTTTTTTTTTATATTGAATTTGTGTATGACAAAGACTGTTTCTAATATTTTTCTTAACTGAAGTGATGCATGTTTTATACTTGAAGTAGAGTTTGTATGACAAACATAATTCATGATATATTTTTTAAAATTAAAGTCATTCATGACAAACACAACTCAACTTGTATTATGTTTGAATTGAAGCTGTACATAACAAACGTATAACTTAACTTATGGTATTTTTTTAGCAAAAGTTGTATTACATACATATCATTTGTTTAGAAAACTAGCTAAAGTGGCATCAGTTATAACAAAAATTGTATTTTCTATACACAAATTTAGTTGAAACATAAAAATGTTGTAATACAGTTTTAATTAAAAAAAATGTTACAAGTCACATTTATTGTGCACAAAAAGTTACAATACATATGGTACGTACAGAATTTCAATAGGATTATAATAAAAGTTAATAAAAAAATACAACTTTGGCACAAAAGTTAAAAGTTTTTTATACTAAAAATAACTTCTTAAAAGAAATAAATGCATTTAACAAATACAATTTTTGCTCATTTACTTAATAAAATTAAAATTTGCTTATTTTAGTAATTCATTGAAAAATCATATCACAATATGAATTTTGTCTGTTATGTATAGTAATTTGATGGATTTAACAAGTCAAAGTTAATGGCATGGCAAAGTCGTAAAAAGAAGTTAGTAGATATTCAAGTTGAAAAAAAATCGTCTTTTTAAATGATAGTTATTATAGTATTTTTGTTCCTTAATTTTTAGAGAGTGATAATAATTATTATGTTAGGATGGAGTACTTACCACTAAACAAAAACTATAGCTTATAGTTAGAGTGTAATTATTCTTACTTTAGAGTAAAACAATCCAAACGCTACGATTCACTAGGTCCACTTACCCTCTGTCACGGGACAATTAATGTCACCTGCAATACATTCCTATACAAGAATTATCCTTGCACTTATGAATCAACTTAGTAAATTTCAATAATATAACTTAGAATCAGCCTTAACCAAAAAAAAATAGCTTATTAAAATTTCTTCAACTCCAACAAATAAAACAATTACTTCTAATTTAAAAAAAAAGTTATTTATTAAAAAATAAAATTAAAAATAGAAATATAAACATTAAAATAAGACCTATATATAGATATAGATAAATATTTTGACACGTCTCTAAAAGAATATAAAACTATGTAACTCTAGTGAAAGAAAAAAAAGGTATGCAAATTTTTTTATACAATAAATCTAACAACAATTTATTAACACATAATTAGGAAACAAGTATAACTTTTAAGTTGTGAAATTAATAAATTATATATATCAGGGAGGATAATGCTATCTAGTGTGCACTCATTATTCATTACTTTTGACACTTAATAATCCACATCACTATAATGATTAAAAGAACAGGTATAACTTTAACTTGCGAAAGCAATCTTTCTTACTAAAATATAATGAAATAACAGTTTAAAAATTGTGTACTGTTAATAAATTAAGATCGATCATTATATATTATAAGTGAAAATATTATTTCTCTCAACTAAATATAGATTTAAAATTTTTACCCATACCTTCTTGTTATTTAAAACAATCATGAGAATAAAAACACACATCTATGTTAATTAAAATACAATTTTCTAATAATAATGTTTCATCATTTCAAATTTGAATGAGATAGAATATAAGAAGAACTTCACTTACCAAACTTTCGACATCAGAAAAACATCTGTCGTGGAAAATAATGTTGTGGTGGTTTTGGGGCGGCTAGAAAATGATAGGGTGGGGGTTGTGGCGTGAAGCACACGCTCAATTGATGTGTGTTAAGTCAAATTTGGTATTCGCGATAAATACATAAATGAGAAGACCTTTGAGATAATAATTATCTCGTCTCATTCTGATTATATATGCAAATACAGAGTTTATTGTACGAAAGCTAAAAGGTGAATTAAAATCTTGAATGCTGTTTAACTTTTTTAACACTTACACTTCAATCTAATCTCACTTTAACTGTACGTCTGAATCATCTTGCTTTCTCTCGTTATTTTCTTTTGCTTGAGGTAGATTTGTTTTTTTAACCCTCATAGAACAAGGTGATGTTATTAACATGGACAATGATATGATATTTCACAATTAAATTTTGATAATTTTTTTTTTAAAATTTGAGATAACATTTTTAAATGATTTTGAAATATAGAGAAATAAAAAAAAAAGTTATTTAGAAGATGTTATAAAAAAAAATTGTCAAAATTTAATTGTTAAAAAATCATTTTTCTATTAATAAATTGGCAATTCAAAAAATAAAAAGATAAATTTAAAAATAATCTATAACAATGTATAAAAAGAATATCCTCTTTTGTGTCCACATTTCAATATTTCAGTCAGTTTTACGCTTAATTATTATTTTTTAAATTAATTATTTTATAAATAATTTACTCTTAATCGCTATTTTAAAAACCCCCTCTGTCTTTAATCATTATTTTCAAAACTTCTTTTGTAAACATATTTTATTTTTAAAATTTTATATTTAATAATTATTTTAAAATTAGTTATATATTTTTTATTCATTTTAACTCAAATTTCTATGGTAATTAAGAAAATACAAACACATAAACGTGATAGTCTATGTTTTCACCAGTATATAATAATAAAAATATGTTTGTCTCTATTGAAATATAAAACTTTGTCACAATTTTATCTTTAAGAGAGGTTTCGGAGAGTGAAAAAAATATTTAAACTGTCTTATACTTTTATTTTTATTTTTATTTTTAAGAGATGTGGAAATGTTATTGATCGTGAAAATTTTAATTACAAATTTTCGATGGCATTATTAATTTATTATAATTAAAATCTTATAATTTGGAAAATGATAAATCCTCTTAATATTTTGTAAAAATAAAAAATAAAAATCGAAGAGGCCCGAAGCAGAGTAAAACAGGGGCATCGCTTCCTGCACCCCATGTTTTCCGCGCGCACGCACCCAATAAGGTGATGAAATGATGTTCACATTCCCAATGAAATAAATTAACAAAATCTGAAATTTTATTCTCTTCTCTCACTTTCTTTGTTTTGTAAGTTTATTCCAAGAGAATTGTTTGGTTGTTTGTCCTGCCAGTAACAAATATAGATCGTACAATTTAAAATACATAAACATAAAAGTTTCTTATTTTAAATAGAAATAATTTTTTGACAAACATTTTATTGATAAAATTGACAAATTATTAAATAAAATAGTTTTTTTTTTATTTTTTTATGAAAGTTACAAAAATAAAATTTTAGAATTTTAGAATTTTTTTTACACAAAAAATAATTATTTACCAAAATTTTTCGAACAAAACTATATAAAAGTATCATTTCCCTATTTTAAATAATGTAATTTAAGACATCTCCAAATTCACAATCCGAAATTTAAAGTGAAAAAACAAAAGATACTCAGCCACAACAAATGTATCATAAACCACCTCCCACCACTACGGCGACCATTATCAAAAACCACTCCCAACCAACCACCACCGAAACCCACACCACAACCTTCACAACACAAAAATAAAATAAAATTCCAACAAATCAACTTATTATTTCCAGAAGTATAGGGTTAGAGGCAGAAAACATGGAGTTGCATGAATTAGCAACCGTAAAACAGACATGATAATCCAAGATGAATCAAAATGGGTATTTCTTTGTGTGTTCCTTCAATTTTTCAATTCTCACCTCTGAAGTTATTTTTGGTCAAATTTTACTTTTATACAGGTTCTACACAAAATTAGTTTCGTTGTTATGGAATCTAAATTTTGAATTTCTATTTGCATGTTCTAAAATTAAATAATCAGAAGTTTATTTGTATACTCCAATATTAAACTTTCGGAAATATATTTGCATGTTCCAAAATTAAACTAAAAATCTATTTATACATACCGAAATTAAACTTCATGACATCTTTCTGTCAGACATTCTACAATTAAACAGAAACAATCTTTATAAGAAAATAGCGCCTAATAAACTCAAGTCAATCAATTAATGAACACGTTCTTGCATAATTCTACTCTTATTATGTACATAATATTCCGCATAAAATCAAACTTTATCTAACTCTGAATGCATATACATTAAGGAGATGTTAACTGATACATATCTGACTAGAAATGAAAATATTCGTGCTAATTCTATATTGTATCATCGATGAAAAACCACCGTAAATATATTATTTTCTCTGACCTCTAAAAACCCATGTAATCTTGCAAAAAAAGCCATGGGAGCATTCTCTTGGTAGACCTGCTTGAGCACTTCAGACACTGTTCTTTGTTTGATACAGGGCTCAGGTTTCAGGTGCTTGTCTTTGAGCCATTTTTCAATTAGAAATTCAAATGTCCAATCATTCCTCTGGCTGAAACATTGTGTACGTTGAACTGGTTTCTGTCTTGGTAACCTGCACATAAAACCGAGTTTACAAGAATGTTACAAGCTATATACAATCAATTGTTTGGTGTAACTAGCGATTATGAATTGAACAATTACTGTCCCCTTACTATTATCAGAAAAAGCTATACTGCGTTTTCCTCTTTAAAGTGTTAAATGATAATTAGGAAATTTTGGGCAATCAAATCTCCAGGAAGTAATAGAAGGCTCGAAATAATTGCTATGCATATAAAATTACAACTTCTGGCTCTGTAATTCAAATTTCATCCATAGGTTCTCCACATTGTGTCAACACGAAGAGAAAGGGACCTTTTGGCATTAAGGCTTAGTAGAAGTGAGAGAAGCACTCGTAATATGTTTAGTTTACATTCATCATCATATTGATCCAATAACAAATTAAATTTGTTGACACTACCTTGTTGGCTTAATAGCATAGGAAATCAGGTCGTCATAAACACGTAATTACCAGACACAAAAGAGATTGTTATAGGTGATAATTCAAATCAGATTTTACTGAGAACAAATTTTAATTGTTACGCTCACACAAATTTGGGCAGATTATTTTTTGTTTGAAATACTCTGTTTTCTCCGGAATTTGATGAATTATTTGTTTTGAATATCAGTTGAGAAGATCTATTATAAAATGGATCATTATAAGCTCTCTACTATTTTAGCTCTGTTAAATAACTTCTCATGTAATTTCAATAAAGTAAAACACTTGGTCATTACACCAACCTCATCTGTACGAGAAAGGCCAGCAGGAAGTACGGGAACAAGAGATGTCCAGAGAGCAGGATCTGCCATTGGATCAACAGTATTGTAAGCTGTCAAAAGTGGTGCTGACAAGAATGGCGTCAACGGGTAGACATTTCTTTGAAGAGGCATTGTCCCACTCATTCCCATTGCAATGTCAAGCCGATCACTGCCTCCATCATGATTTGATGGTTTCTCAACTGCCTTTCCATGATCCAATTTGTTGATTGTATTTTTGTTTTCATTCTCATCGTTATCAATACTATTTTCCTGTTTCTTTGAAGCTTTCTCTTGCAAGCTCTTGTAAGCAGCAGATTGCGAAAGGATCCTTAAGGCAGAGACTGAAGAACTTCTTTGCTTTTTCTCATTGTGTAGCCTGCCTAACTGTGGCATCTGATAAGGTTCTGTAGGTTGAACTTTCTGTTCCAATTGCTTTAGTTCACTGCAAATATCTCCAGCAGAACCAAGCTTTTTTTCTTCCGATAATCTTGTCCCAGAGTCAGAATGTCGAGTCTTATTAGATCCCCACCATTTGATGTGACTTGTTAAATCAATCTTTCTTTCTATGCAGAAACCACTTACATATTCACTTTCTGCTGCTGAATCATCCCCTGCACCTTTAACGTTGTAAACCAGTGAGATGATAGTTACCAACTAGAAAAAACAGGTGAACATAAGTTCAAAATACTTTTTTTTTTTTCAATAGCCATAGGTGGCGCTGAAATGAACATGGTTCATATAACTCTTTTCGCTAGAAGATTAACTGAACTTTAAATTTGACTATAACATACCATAATGCATGCTATTGAAGTAATCAGATCCAGACATGCGGCCATATGACGACTCCCATCGACTAATTTTGTTAGCACCACATGCAAGATGAACGTTTAAGTTAGCGGTCAAATCCACATCAGATTTTATACACTAGATGGATGACAGCTATACCAGATCATAAAAATCTGTAGCTGTGTAGCAAAGCAGAGAAGAACTATCTCCACATACATAGCCAACCAAACCCAAGGAGATGTGGATATAGATAAGATGTAAATTTCCAGACAGCTTGAGTAAAAGAGAGTTGATAGATTAACACACCTGGAGAGTCCACGATATTTTGATAGTCCTCTAGAAAAACCACTGCTCTTCCTGCAGAAAGCATCACGTGTAAGCAGCAGCATGAATACATGGTATTAAACATTTTTTAAGTATACACACACCGCCGTAAAGATGCAAGGTACTCTTCTCTCGACACATTCTGCATTTCTTCAAGATCTCTTGTATAATCAGTCACCTGCAGCACACACATCACACGTGATACAAAATATTACTACATTCACCAGAGAGAATAACAAACATCCTTTTCCAATCAAATGGCACCAGATCTATAGTCTCCACTGTCAAAACCTATTCACATTCCATCTTATGCTACCTAATAACTTGGGCAAAGAAGGTATCATATATACTGTACTAAATAGTCTATAGTTATCATACGTAATTAATAGGACACAATTTTCATTAGCTTACTGGAAAGTTAATGAGAGTCCCTGGACCCCAGTATTTGAGAGCAGCAAGATCATAAGCTCTAGCAGCTGCTTCCTCGTCATCATATGCCCCTATCCAAAATCCATATGCAACTAAAATCATTATCTTACAGAAGGATGCAGCACGAGAAATTTCAATGATGATGATAAACATAAGAATAAGACCATATTTGGATAAACTTCTCCATATACATTTAGAGAAAAGAGAAAAAGATAAGAAAGTTACTGAATTAAACTTATCCCAGACACAAGCTCTTTCATCTAATTTCCCAAGAGGTGTGTATAAGTTGATTTCAACATACAGAATAAGTTTAATCCATTTTGTCATTTCTTCTCCTACACGTTTTTTATTTCAAAGTTTATCCAAACATGATCTAATAAATTCGAACTGAGCACCGCATTGCAAACTCACCCAAGTAAACTGGCCCCACCACGAACGAACCATTGTCCAACGAACCAATTCCAAAACAACGAGGAAAACAAAACAGGTAAGCTATTTCAGCCTGACACAAGTCCAAACCCGAAACGAAGAACAAACCAAACCAAACCTTGTTTTCCCTTCTTATTCTGATTCTGATTCCACGTACTCTTATCCCAAAGATGCGCTTCATAACGACCAGTCCACCTATGCCTAATCATCAATCCACAAAATTCCGTCAGCAACAATCCAAGACACATATCCACTCCATTAGTCGATCGGCTTTAACTTCCGAGAAAAAACTCCGTTCATTTCATCCTAACCGAACCATACTAAGTAACTACCTGGTGACGCCGCGGTATATTGAGCTCCGTTTTCCAGCGGCGCAGGGAGGCATTTTGCTGATGCGCTCTTTGGCAGTGCAACCTCTTTCCTTCTTCGCTTTCTTCAATCCTCGGTAGAGCAAGAGCTGATCAGTTGCCACCGCCGGTTCCGACGTCTCCGCGGACTTTCCGGGATCGGAGGAAGACGAAGCCATGATCGGAGGAAACCCTAACCCTAACCTGAGAGAGAGAGAAGTGCGTATGTTGATTGAGTGATAGTGATGGAAATTTGGGAATGGAATGAAGTGAAATTGGAGTGGAAGTGAGTGAGGGGGAAAACTACAAAGGAAGAAGGAGGAATTATTAGTTACCGAAATGCCCTTTCCGGGTTTTGAAATGACCAATGTGTAAAGTGGTACTGTGAGGCGATGTAACGGCTAGGACCCCCTGAGGGTACTCTTGTCATTTCATGTCGATTTTGATTAGTATGACCATTGTGCATGTTAGGTGCCACTTGTTGCCTGCTCCTCATTCCATTTTCCAAACTCATCATCATGCTACTAACTTCCCACCAATAATTTTTTTAATCATGTTATTTGTTATTTTTAATAAAAAAAATATAAAATGATAATGAACCAATTCTTTAGCTGTAGGCTTTTTTTATGTTATTAAAGTAACTATTTAGACGCATAAATAAATTAATCTCATGAAATGTGTTTGTAAAAAATTTTAATTGGTCGGATGATATTCACTTCCGTTTAGATGTTAGTTTGGTATTTTAATATTAAAAGATGTCAATTGAGTCTTAACTTTTGAAAAAATTGACTCAATTAAGTCTTTTTTAGACAAAAATTATTAACGTTTTTAACTTTATTCATGACTTTTACCACCAAATTTTAATATAAATATAAATATTTAATTTTGTAAGTCATTTTAAATATCAATACAATTAAAGGCGTTAATAATTCTTGTCTAAAATGGATCTAATTAAGACATGTTTTAAAAAATTGAGACTCAATTGATACATTTTTAAAAACGGATACCGAGCTGACACATTCGATAAATAAAAGTGGGTACTATCTGACTAATTAAACAAAAAAAGTTATAAAATCCTTTAAAATTAAACCTATCTACCATGCCCTAAATTCATGTTTATGATAGTGCATAAGTATATATAATAGATGACAATAGTTTAAATACTGTTATGTGGATTATTTGTAACCAAATGGTTAATCAAACAAATATCTGATTTGGAGATTGAAAATTGTTTATTTTAGTTATATTTCATTATAATTTGTTTCAAACTATAGATGGGGAAGAATGCAAAATAAGGTCCTTTAATTATTTATTTTTTATCAAATATGTAAAATGTACAATTTATGAAGAGAAGAATAAAGTTTTTTCGTAAATAAACAAAGAAAAACATGTGAAAACTTATCATAATATAATAAATATAGTAAAATATTTATGTTACATAATCATGCCAAAATAATCCACATAATTAAAAAAATAAATAGATAATTAAAAAGTAATAATAAATTAATAAATTAAATTAAATTATTAATAGAAAAAATATATGCTTAATTCTATTTTTTCCACCGAATTCAAACCACTTCTTTGTCTTTCTTTTCTTTCTCACCTAATTTAAACAACCTCTTTACTTATTTGTTTAGTAGTTAGGTTTTGTTACCAGATTTTCACTTAATCTACCTTAACAATTTGTTAGTATTACCAACATTTTTTTTTATCCATTGTGTATGTGAACCAAATTAAGTTAAATTGAAATGTTAAACAAATGTCTTAGGAAAATTTGTTTAATATTTCAATAGGGGCTAACTGAAAATTTGTTTGAGATAAACAAACAAGAAAAAACTTTTCTATTTTAAATAAAGCATGTAAAACTATAAACAATTCAAAATTTTTGGAAATTTCCTTTTCAAAAATTGGAAAATGTCTTAGGAAGCTTCCTTTTGTAAAGAGGAAAAGAAATTAGTAATACGTTGATAGCTAAGAAGTAATTAACATGTTTTGAAAACTACAAAAAGAAAGAACAAAATAGAGCACGCTCCCAATAAATTTAGAGAAAAACGAATCGAAGATCAAGTAAATTTGAAATTCAGTTCATAGGTTGAAAGAAGCCGAAAAACTCATAAAAAATATAAAGAAAAAAGGTAGCGGCTAAGAAATAATAATCAAATAAAGAGTATTGTAATTTTATTAAAATTATTTTGACATGGTAAAACCTTTTCACATTATACCACTCATCAATGCATAGCCAACATATTAAATAAATATATTATATATTCACTAAAAAAACTAAAATAAATTATTTTTAATTTGTAATAAACTAAAAATAATATTAATTTCAGTATCATTTACCCTAAGAGAAATGATTAAGAAATTGAAAATGAAACACATGAAGAAGAAAATAATGAAATAAAGCATTTTCTTTCATGTAACAATAATTATATTTTTATTTTTTATTTATTTTTGAGTCGGTGTGATTCTTATATTTTTATAAAAAGATACGATGTGTTTTTTTTGTTAGATTAATGTTAACTTAGAGGATGAGAAGTTAATATCTACTTATACAATCAATTTCTTACTTTTCTTATGTGTTCATTGTCCAATCTAAAAATATATATAATACCAATGTAACAAAAGAATAACATTGAATCCTTTTAAAAAATATAAAATCACATGAAAAAAAAAATTAAGTTATTGTTAATTATAAATATACTTATAGATGTTAACGTAGTGGAGTTTGTGTATAAGTGCAGTGAGTGGAAAAATAAAATGCAGTGGACAAGAAGGAGTGGTATGATCAGAAAATTCAGAGAATGATTCTGTTTGATGATTATTATGTGGGGGAATAATTTTGACCACTTTTGAGAAACCCTAAATGTTGAAGATGCTACATGATTGCATGCAAAACTTTAGTTAACGGTTTGATGAATTTAGAAAAATCCATGAAGGAATCACATGCTCCTGCTCATCACTTTATCCTTTTGTGCTGCCATCTTCAAACATCTCACCATTTGTTTTTAACTTTTTACAGACACCTTTGCTTTTAATAACCTTTGCATTAATTTATATACCTCAAACTGTTATCTTCTTTTCACCAACACATTTCTAATCTTATCTCTTAGCTTTTGCTAGTTATAGAATCAAAATGTGAACCCTGATTTATCGCTGCATATATATACCTTATTAAATGGAACAAATCTAAGACTTTGGTCTGAACAACTAATTGTTTTCTATGCAAAAAAAATAAAATAAAAAATGTTTGTATTTTAAGATTTTCAAACGGTCTGTTTTTATTGTCATGTGGTGGCAGGAGCTCAATAAGGGAAAGAATTATTGAGAGCAGCTGCATTGTTCTTTGTTTAATGAAAGGCCAGAGCAACTTCTGTTTTACCCTAAGAATACTATTGTGAGCATAGTCATTATGGCTAAACATGGTTAAGATTCCCATATAACTATTTTGGAAAATGATTTTTTAACTATTAAATTTTGACAACTTTCTCTTACAACTTTAGGTGACATTTTCTAATGATTTTTCATTTTTCTATTTTCTCATTCTCAATATTTTAAAACCACTTAAAAGATGACACCTTATATTATAAAGAAAGTTGTCAAAATTTAGTAGTCAAAATATCATTGTTCAACTATTTTCTTTTCTTTTTTTCAAAAATAGCTTATGTCTATACTATACTATACTAGTATTGAAAAGTATGTTCAAGTTCGACACGTATAAGTTTTCTTTAAAATTTAGATAATTTCTTTAACAATTTTCTTTTTCTAGAGATGTCAAGGTTTTAATCCGTGGATTAACCCTTACAGGTTCGAGTCAAATTAAGTTTAATATATTTTAGATTTTATAAATGTAGATTAAACTGAATTTGTCTTACTTAATTCACAATTAATTAAGTTTGAATTGGGTTAAAGGTGGATTGATCCATAGCTCACCAACAACAACACTTTATATTAGTATTTTTACTATTTTTTATAATATTTTTTATTATAATTATTTACTACTTCTAATTATATATATATATGTTCATAATTTGATCTTTTTAAATATGAGAATATTATTCAATAATGTTTGAATAATTTGGATGTTTAATTTACCAATTTATTAAATTATATACTTTGATACTTTAATTTTTAATTATTAACTTTAATAATATTTAGAATTATGTAAACATTTTGAATCAATTATTATGAAAAAGTAATAAATTGAGTCAATATATTTTTATTATTTTTTATTATACCGTAATAAATATATAAAATAAATTGAATAAATAAAATATTTGTAAGTGAGCGAATTCATAAATATGTGGAAGGTAAATTTATATTGCAAAATTTTCATCTAAAATATTAAACTGATTTTTTTTTTCTTTTAATTCAACCGTGATGAATTATACACGTGAGATTAACGCACTTTGACAATCCAACAATATTCAAATTTTTATTCTTGCACCTTTACAGAAGCAGAGTTGAATAAACCAAGCTCTTCCGCGGTGGTCCTCCAAGCCCCTGAAAGCACTATTTGACACGCAGCTAAGGCCAACTTGGATTCCTTAAAACTGCCATAAAAGCTATAAGGAAATAAACATGAACAGGAATATTTTGTACTGTAGCTTGATAATGATGACCTTACCGTATCATCATCGAAACTAAATAATATTATAAGTACTGTTTTTAATATTCAATTGCAATCTTATATAATTCTTAAGCCACTTAGTTTTCCTTCTTTGGGACCTAATTGGGCGATATCATCATTTATGATCTACGAATACGATTTGTGCATCGAATACGAAATGTATTTATACGATGATATGTTTATTTTGAAAATAATAAAATACGATACGTGATATATAAATATTGAAAAATATACAATAATTCTTAAAAATATAATAAATACATCATTGTTAGTAGTTAATATTAGTAGACAATTTAGAAACTAATTATTTTTGTAGTCAAAACATTGGTAGATAATGTTAGTAACTAATTTAGAAACCAATTCATAATAAAAACTATTTTAATTATCAATTTAGAGATTAATTATAATTGTTTGGAACTATTTTAGTTCTTAATAATTTTTAATTTTTAAATTGATACCTAAAGTATCGGACACATATACATATTAGACACAAATACATAACACAAGTAAAAAATATCGGTACATAGTTGGATTTGCCTAACCAAGTTTAGGCAACTTCTTTTAGCATTTTAATACTTTTTTTTTCCTGCACTTTTATAAGTGTGAAAAAGTTCAAATTATTTATATGTAAGAAACATTTCAAGTTTCAAATTATATAATTTAAAATTATTGTGAATTATACGATAATGTTACGAATTACAGAATCTAAAAATGTTACGAATTATACAATTTAAAAATTTTAAATATATTTCCAAATCTCAGATTGTTTAATCTGATAATCTAGAACATAATTCCAAATTTCTCAAGTAAAAAATATAAAGTACAGGCATTTTAGACTTTTTCAAAACATCCCATGAAAATACATGAAGAAATCATGAGGGGCAGAAGAAAAAATAACCTCAAGTTTATACAGATTTTTAGAGGGTCAATTCTTCCTTCTACCACGAACTTTCTTCTCCCATTAATACATCTACTAAAACACATTTATCTACTATTTAAATAAAAAAATCTCAGTACATTCAAAATATGTCAAACATCTTTCGAATTATGTTACAAAACTGAAACAATTTTCTGAATTAAAACATTCAGTATTATATTTCAGATTACAAATGAAACAATTTAAAATATTTATAAATTACACAACTTAGAATATATTCTAAAGTTATATTTCAAATTTCAAATTTCAAATAACATAATCAATAACATAGTTCAACAGTAAAAAACTATGGAACATGGTCCCATGTCAAAGAATCCAAAATATAGTTCTAAATTATGGATTACTAAATACAAACACTATATTCCAACCTACACAATCCAGGTTCCATAATTTATAACACAACTTCAAATGACAAGATAAAGGCACGTTGGTCACTTTTTTAAGAAAATATAAGCGAGAAGGAAGAATTAGAAGAGTGATCCCAGTGGAGCTTACGTTGTACAGTATAGCCCAATCGTATCAGTAGTATATATACAGGAGCACAACTTTACATTATTTACAAATTGCAGGTCTAAAATGAACAAAATGTCTTTGGAAAATGCTAGGAACTCAATCACTCACACCCTTTTGAACATTTTTCTATTACTCAGTAAAATTTATTGGTATCACAGAATTTTAGTAAATATTATATCACTTATATAATGAGATATTGTAATTTTCATAAAAAATTTCATTCAATAATGGAGTTCCAATCTTCACAAAATCTCAGGCAAAACTTCAGCAACAGTTAGACCTGCGTGTCACAGCTAAGCAAAAAATTGATTCCATGACAATGGTCAACTAAGAACCGGAGTTTCACCTGGTCGGTTGGCAGAAATTTGATCCTCAGATTTTCTTTTCAAGGATTCTGTACAAATTTATAACCAGGATTATTGTATGATCTGTGCCCCTCAATATTATACGGACTAAAGCAGTAGCTATTAAAACACAGATGAGCAATGAGCTATCATGAAAGCTGATAATAAGACAGAAAACACCATGCCTTTTTATTAAAAAACGATACCAGCAAAAACAAGCTATTAAAGGTGTTATTCCCTTCTGTGTAAAAGAAACCATCTCTTACATTTATTTTTCAGGGGTGGCACGAGAAAATAGGATATGTACAAGATGTATATTGACGAATGTAAGTGTAATAATGAGGCTTCTGTTGTGAACTTTAGCTAAGTCAAGATATCAATTGATTACCCTAATTATTTTCTTCCGATTCCAAGGGGATAAATTTGGTAGTAAAATAGAACATTTGCCACAATTCAAAGCTTAAATTCAATTCCCACCTGTAGCATTTGACCAAACGGTATATCCACCAACTCCAAGTAACCCCATAAAAAAGACATACTCTTGTCAATTCTAGATTAGGTTCCATAAAGTTCCTCCACGTACATTGTATTAAGTGGGAGCACAACACAAATAGTATCAGTGAGGTCTAACTGGTACCCATTTTGAGCATGCAAAAAAGGTAGAAAAAAGAAAACTCCTTGATAAGAAACCAGTTTGAATAAGAAAGAAGTCTAAGATTGGACCCACACATCACTTCTACACAGTAGAAGTTGACTAGGTTAACCGTCTGAATTACACAAGGAGCAAGAAAAATAGAGGACATTGCGAGAAGAGGTTTGAAGTAGAGACTCCAGATTATTGAAATTCGAATATATCTGGCTAATACAAATTCATGGTTTCAGATCAAGGTAGCAATTTCAATCTCCCCCTTTCTGAGTCTTTCAAAGAATCATCATTTAATAGAATTCAAATTCCATATGACAGGCACCGATCGTAATATAGTAGATAATCATTGAAAGCAGAAGGACATGGAAGCATTGTTGTGCCATTAGTATTAAACCTGATTTTGGTAAACCCCCCCTCCCCTCCCACCCTCTAAAAAGAGCACACTCATCCTTGTACATATGCCTAAGCAAACCTCACACAAATTAATTAAATCATATAAACCTCTTCAAATAGCAGAAGAGTCTACTAGAAGAATAAAAGCGCGTTCATATGAACATAAGGAAAAACAATCCTCAATGCAAAATTAATATTCATACCAAGTCTTTCTTTTATAACAGCAGCATTTTCGTGCCCACAGCATTTTTGTGAAAACGAAGATATATCATGGTACATTTCGTTTGATGGATGAATGCCTGCGTCCTCCATCCATTGCAATACCTGCTCAGGATTTGCGTATTTTTCACATATGGTTTATTAAAACGTGAAATACCGAAAATGAAATTAAACAGCCAAATATCTACAGTTGTTAGTCAACTTTCAAAGCAACTTGTTGGATTGGAATCAAAAAGTTATAGTTTTTTTAAGGTGTTCCTAGTTCCTAGTTATTTATTCCTTATTTCTCTTCTTTGATTGTAGCGGAAAAATAACACATTAATACTTCAAGATCAAAGCTAGAACTTGAAAAAGTAAGATAAGGACCTAAATACTTGGGGAACCCACACTTAAAAGCTAGTTGACATGCAATTATCTATTGAATTTAGTTTGTTTCCTTATCTTCGGTTTCTATTCACTAGACTGTTTTGCTAAGACCAACAATCTTCTATTGTTAGCTATGAATATGTCTTGATTTTGGGTAATTTTCTTTTAAAATTTTGAGTACACACACATAATTATTTAATCTGTAGAGAAAGATTTTGAATAGAGATCATCCCTCTATGCACAATCTTGCTGCTACAGATCACTATACAAAATTGATAATTATGGTTTAAGTGAAACAGTACCTGTCAATACAAGTCCTAATGTGAATGTTACTTCACGTTCACTGGTAGTAAATTTCAAAAACTAGTACAATTGCCAGAGTGTAACAACTTCATAAACAAGGAACGAGTATGGCATTTGCAGCACTTCGGCAAAAAAAGATATTATTTATTTGAATATTAAGATTCTTTAAAAGTTGAAGTTTCTTTTATTAATATTGTTGTTGGGTTGGGCTTTGTAGTAATTGTCCGACACTAGTATTTCACCATGATATTTAGTATAAATAGGAATTTTAGTCTCATTACGTGCATTTTATATGGGTGGAATACACACTTTCACCTCCTTTTCCATCAAAACCATATATTTTCATCTTTCAACTATAATCAGTTAGATGCTAGAACTCTTAATATTTGTTCCAGCTACATATATGAACTTCTATGCATCAAATTAATCTTAAAGAGAGCAAGATCTTACCTCTAAATACTTCCTCCAATTTCCAGATGATAAAAGGTTCTTCAATAAAATAGAGTAAGTGTTTAAGTTAACATCAACTCCTGATGCCAACATTTTGAAGAATAACTGCAAACATGAAAAATAAAATTAAAAAGTAGTGTAAAAGATATCAATGTGGTGGGAAATCATACTGCTCTTGATAACATAAATATCTCCTACGAGAATATTTGGCTGACCTTCAACATAGTTTCAATCTTTCCACTTTTTCCTAAAGCATGTAGGAACTGATTCAAACATCCGGATGAAATTACTGGAAGTGAGGGCTCTATGTACTTGATCATGTCAACTGCTGTCCTCCAATCTTGTAATCTTATGGCACAAGAGACACATTCAGTTTGATAGGAACATAACAGTAAAAAACATTAACTATTGAAAAAAAAATAATGCTAATCAAACCAATGTAATTTCAGTGAAGGCATCTTTTCTTTTGTTCCTTGCCCACTCTACTCATTAAATTCTGAGCTTTGGCAAGTAAATATGTACCAAAGCATCAAATTTCATAATATGTAAAAAAATAACGTATAAAATGTATCAATTTGTCACAACACCAAGCTATTCAACTTCAAGTTCCACCAACAATATAATTAACAAGTAACAAATTCTTAAATATTATTGTGCATTTTCCGCTGAACAATAATAACAATAATCAGTGGATAATATGAAAACTACTTAGTTGTCATTAAAATAAAACCATTTTACAGCATCTCCACCAATCAAAGCGGTAAATAATAGAATTCTAACTATGAAAAGTAGTAGCCATGAGAATTTAGCATCAGATAAAGTTCCATGATGTCTTGATCAGGAATATACTAGCTAATTTCAGGCTCAATTAGCTCAATTTATACCTAACATAGGAGGCACTATACCCATGGTAAAATGGACATTTTAGAAGTTTTCAAGAAAGCCCACGAAAGAGTAAAACAGGGAAAGACAAGTTTAGTGCAATACTTCTTGTAAAATGAAAAATATATCATAAATTCTGTACTTACATGCTACAGGCAGATACCATTTCAAAAAATATGGTATCAGTGAAAGGAATTTCTTTTTCTCTCATGCTTTGTGCTAGACTAAGAACCCTTCCCGGTTGACCACCTTTATTAAAAGATCTCATTAGGGCTGCACAGGCAATGGTATCTAGCTTGATGTCACTTGCTTCCATTTCGTCAAAGAGTGCATAGGCTTTCTCCCAACTCCCTGATCATAAAATATTGTTATTCAGTATACTTATATTAATATATTAATAAGATCCTAATATTTAACTCATTAAAAAATTATTTTACCAGCTGCATTGTAAGCATCAAGCATGGAGGTGTATGCAACCACATCAGGGTAACAACCAGATGATTTCATCAAGTTAAATGTAGATTCTGCTTCTTCAATTTGGCCCTAAAACATTATCATGGAAAAATGTGAGGAAAAGAAACAGAAGTCTCAAATTTAATGAATACACACCACTGAAATTCATCTTATTTAATGTACTTACCTGTTTGCTATAGGCACATATGACAGAAGAGTAGACCTCTTTGGACAAAGGAAGTTTTAGATGCATCATTTCTTCCATAAAAGATACGGCTTCACCATATTTTGACATCTTACAACAACCACTAATTAACACAGTGTAAGTAACAGAATCAGTTTTAATTTTTTTCTTCCTCATAGATTTGTACAAGTCTACAGCTTTGTCATATTCCCCTACATTCATATAGCTTCCTATAGCTGAATTATATGCAACTGTGTTTAACTTAATTCCTCTCATCTTAGCTGCTGTTAGGACTGTGTCAATCTTCACCTTCCGACTGCATCTTCCACAGGCTGCCAAGAGTATGCATATTGAAACAACATTTGGTTGAATTCCATCTTGTTCCATTTCTCTCAAGACTTCAATTGCATCTGTCAGAAAACCACTAGATCCATAAGCATCAATCAGTGAATTGTAGCTGACAAGGTTTGGCTTCAACTTGTTTCTCTTCATCATATCAAATATTTCCCTTGCTTTTTGGGGTTTTTGTGACCTTCCATAAGCATTAAGGAGAGACGTATATGATACAACATCAGGGCGGAAACCATTTCTTTTTATCTCATTGAATACCAAAAGTGCCTCATTGTCCATCCCACAAGCAGCATATGCACCTATCAGTGCATTATATGAGACTATATTAGGTTTCAGCCCTTCTGCAAGCATCATATTAAATGCAGCCTTACAATTTTCAACTTGCCCACACACAGAATACAAGTGAATAATACTTGTGAATGTAACGACATCAGGGGTACATTCTGATTTCTTCTCCCTCATGGAATTAAAAATATCAATGGCTTTGTCATATTGTTGAAGCTTTACTAGACAATGGATAACAATATTAAGTGTGGTTGTGTCAGGACGAATATGAGTTCCCTTCATTAGTTCAAAATATGACAGAGCTTTCAAATACTGAGCACCACTTTTAAATGCAGACAGAATAATATTGTGAGTAACAAGATCAGGCCCAACACCGTTGTCTGTCATTTTCTTGCAAACGCTGAGTGCTTCTTTCCAATTCCCACTAGATCCACAAGCATTTATCAAGTTGTTATAAGTATACCTACTCGGTGGAATCTGCAACAATATGTCAGTGTGTCAAAAACAGCACTTATAGACCACCATTTGAAATGCTTATTCTATGAATTGACAGTTTAAGACAGCATAGGGTTTGAAGAAAATGAAATTAAAACCGGCAAGATCACATTGATCACAAAAATCTCATCACCAGGATTAATCATTTATTTCTAAGATGCAGGTACTACACGATGCATAAAGCAATTCAACACAAACCAGAACAAAACGTAAGGGTTCCCACGTCCCAGCATCGGGAGATAGATACTCTCTACAATCTACTGAAACAAATTTAATTACATGTAATTATTTACATACTACAATGTAATGAAGTCCTGCACACTGCAGATATATGTCTTATATCATGAAGAACGCGGATTGCAAGAGGCGTGAATCCTCATAAAATGGATCTTGCAAAAATACGTATCAAGTGACCATTAAAGATGTCAAAGTACTACAGCACTATAAAATATGCTCTCTTGCATCCTCTCCTTCACCAAACATACTTAACTACAATTTAACACCATAATTAAGTTAAAAAGTTGATCACATCAAGTTGAACTCACTAAATATGACTAGGGAAGAAAAATGCAAAGTACACACAGCTGCACGCAGCATGTCATCCATGATATTCAAAGCCCAACGCCACTGTCCAGCCCGACCATGTGCGTTTATAAGAGCATTGTAAGTCTCAACATCCGGTTTACACCTACAAATCACAACAACGCAGGAGCAATTCAATCCCCGCTACAATAAACCCTTGTTTGAATAAACCTTTTTCATAAGAACTTAAAATAATAAGCATAAATAAGAAAAAATGAGAAGGTAAAATGAATATAGCTTCTCCCATAAGCTAAAATCAACTTATGTACTTAAGTTGTATAAAAGTTCTCTCAATTAACTCCAAAACATTGAGGCGTGTAGGTTGATTTTAGCTAACGGTAGAATCTCGAATTATTTTACCACGGTGCATGCTTGGATTTCAGCTGAGACAGTTCAAAAGTATATTTACTTCAAAAACAAACAATTTCTTTCTTAGTTTTGCATTAAAATTTGGAAATGTACAAGGGAGTTCGCAAAAGTACTTTTTCCTCCTATGAAAATTTTACCAATCCAGAACTTGAATACATTAATTCACCTCCATTCCTGCATCTCGAAAAACAATCCACGCGCATGGTCCGTTCGATTGTGACGAGCGTGCAACCTAATCATCATGTTGTACATATCATTGCGCGCACGGTAATTCCTCTGTAACTTCATCCACCTGAACACGCGATTACAGTGTTCAATGGACCCTCGCTGCGTCAACTCCTACATATTCGAAAACGAAAAAGCCAATGCTGATTATATTATAAACAAAAAACGCTCAAACTGGTGCACACGAAAATCTGAAATTGCAGAATACCTTAATGAGGTAGGGGAAATTCTTGCGTGCGTAGCGGCCTATCCAACGGTTGAGTAGGCCATCGATGTCGTCGGAGAGGTCGAGCGAGAGGACGAGGTCGGCGACCTCGGACACCGTCCAGTCCTTTTGGAAGCGGTTTCCGGCGACGCGGAGGCGGTAGCGGGTGGCGATGTTGTCCTTGCGGAGGCCTGAGATTTTTGTGGAGACCTCGTGCAGGCCTCGGTCGTAATCCACAAAGCCTTCTTTCGTCTCCTTGAATGCAATCTTATCCGATTTCTTCTTGCAGGAAATGGAAGTTATCCGGTGAGTCGACACGGTGGCGCCGGCGAGTTGGACACAGTGAGTTGCGGTGGTGGCCATGGACTATGAGGTGGAGGGAGTGTAGTTGGAAGAATGGATTGTGGATAAAGTGTGCTCAGAAAAATTAGATATTTTTTTGGCAGCTTCTTCCGGCTACTCCATACATTTCAAACTGTGAAATGTTTATTTTTGTTTTATCTTCTTCATTTCATCTTCTTCTTCTTACATTACCAGGAACTCTTAGTCTCCCATGTCCCATTCATCCCCATTGAAGAGAATAGTTTTTGTGCTGCTTTGAACTTTGGAATATAAATTTTGTATTTCGCAAGGTGAATTTTATAATATAAAATAAAAGGTTGCATTTTCAATTATATAATTTGAAATATAGAGTTTGTGTTGTTAGTCGTGAATTCTGAAATATAAAAAAAAAAAAACAAATGTATTTCCGTTAATATAATTAGAATAAAATTTATGTTTTGAAATACATAATTTAAAATATAAATTTTGTAGTTTGAGTTATGTATTTTAAAAAATAAAATTGGAAATTTTAAGAATATGGGTATGCATGTTGAAATTATGGGGTGCAGAAAGAACCTTCTCTTTTTGTTATGAATAGTAATTGTAATTTATCACATTCAGATTTGTCATTGGGCTTGATCTGAGTAAATTGAGAGACAATTTCTTTTTGCAACCCCTTATGTTTCTTCATTCGTTCCCATATAAAAAAAAGTTTTTATTTTATCCCATCTAAATTGTATAATTCAAAAATTACTTTAATTTTTTTTTTCAAATTATACAATTTGAAAATACAAAAGGGCTGAGTTCTAGATTATACAATTTGAAAATAAGTTAATTTCCAAAATTACGTAATTTAGAAGTTATTTAACTTTTGAACCGTATAATTCGAAAATATCTTTTTAATGAAATTAACTATTTTCAAATTACTTAATTCGAAATTTAATTATGGGTTTGTATTTAAACAATCCAAAAATTCTTTTGACTTTCAATGTACACAATAAAAAAATAGAATCTTTTTTATATAGGGTGAAAAATAAATAAATAAATAAATAAATAAATAAATATATATATATATATATATATATATATATATATATATATATATATATATATA
>Ga0214542_1002129_pt1 | contig 41014 bp, 21 predicted proteins | sample CNSS1metaG_FD_160096 | JGI IMG/M metagenome (GOLD analysis project Ga0214542, IMG submission 160096) | Root nodule microbial communities from cowpea collected in UCLA plant growth center, Los Angeles, California, USA - CNSS1 | ecosystem: Host-associated > Plants > Roots > Nodule | place: USA... | reverse complement strand
ATATATATATATATATATATATATATATATATATATATATATATATTAGTAAAAAACATTCTAAGTCTTCATTCAGTAATGGTGGTCGTATCTGTTTTTTTAAATATTTTGTAAATACTTGCGGGTATCTGTGGATACCCAAATACCCGCGGATATGAAAAAAATAGACGGGTACCCGCATAACGGATACTCGATGGATATGGGTACAAGTACGAGGCAAATATTTATTCAGCGGGTAGGGTACGTGAAAACTACTACCCGTACTCTACACATCCCGTTGACATCCCTAAACTCATGATGAGCCGAATTGGCTCGTGAGTTCCGACTCATTTTAACAGTTGTATTCATAACTCTCTAAAATTGTTACAATGAATATAAAGAGAAATCCTAAGAATAAGGTCTAAGAGAAGGGCTCCCCTAAAGCGAAGTAGCACTTTATTTTTATAGAAAATAGATATTAACGTTGAACTCCAATCTTTATTGTTCAACCATAGAGATTTCCTCCTATATAGGATTTTTTTGTAACTCAAACTTTTGCTTTGGTGTTCTAGCCTTGAGGTTCCCACCACATCCACTCATATGAACCCCTTGTACATGATGTCGTTAGACTAGTCTGCCTTTGAAAATATAAGAATAATGTTGTAATCCTTAATGTGATTCTACCTTCCCCTCTTCTATTTTCTCCCTTTCTCAAACCACTTCCTTATACTTCACCCCACACTTTCTATATGTATCTGTTAAGTATGGAATTAGTTCTATTAAATTTTAAAATCCATTTTATATGTGTGCTTGTGTCTGAAAATCATTTATTGACTACAATGTGGCAACTATTTACTGGTGCATTATTATTTTAGATTGTATGTCTTTTGTTTCTCCTCCTCCCAGAGTCCTACTACACTCTATAGTGTTTGGTTAAAGCTTGTGATTCTTTATATCCAAATAATAATTAATCACTTCTGTTATTATTTTCCCCTATAAAAGTGAAGAAATATATTTTGTAATAAAAAATGTTCGGTGGTAAAATAGCATATGTACAGTGTTTTTATCATCTTAAGATTTTGTATAAAAAAAATTTCATTATTTCATAGCAAAATAGCATAAAATATTAAACTTTAATCCAGTTACAAGAGTCAAGTTAATATTTCGGATGAGATGAATCCTTCATTATTATTATTTTTGATATATTTTAATAACATTCCTTAAGATATATAAAATAAATATATTTTATTGATATTGTGGAAATAAAACAAAAATAGGAAAAATTGAAGCTATCAATTAAAACATTAAAACGCCTACTAATATGTAATGGAATTTAAAGTTTATCACATACGTTTTTAGAATTATTACAATAATCTATAAAATGAACATGACACTTTCATACTAATTATATAATATATATATATATATATATATATATATATATATATATATATATATATATATATATATATATATATATATATACCATAAATTGTAATATTCAAAGAATTCATTGTCACAACAATTTCCAGATTATATAGTCTACAAAGTTTTAATATATTTGTTGATAAATCTTTCCTAAACTACAAACTCAATCAACAAAACATGCACATAAATTTCTACACTACATCTTAGTTTTTAATATGATCCTTCTTCATTAATAAACTACAAAAAAAAAATAAAAACAAATGTCACTTTATAAAATAAAGATAGCACATTATATCAAGTCAACGGATACATGAGTATTGACGATGATATATGCTAATAATAAATATGGAGTTTGTGTGTTTTACACTTTCGACTTTGTCTAATTAATTATTGGGTTGCTCTTGATTAATGATCTTTATTAATGAATGTTTAACGTCTTTGATTAATTTTTATTACATCTATTTTGTTTTTAGTGTAATGTCTTTTTGTTAGTTTTGTGAGTTTTCTATCATAATTCTTTATAATTGGACATATGTCTTAAAGTAAATAGTAATTTTTCTTTCACTTTTAAAGAAGTTGCTCTCCCCATGACAATATTGATTTGTTTAATTCCATTTAAAGATTACATTTTAGTTTTAATTGATGGATTGTCTTCAAAAATATGGATAAAATGTATGTCATATGTCTTCAATGATATTTTAATTTTGGATTAAAGTCTGAACCAAAATGCAGCAGAAAGCAATTAAAAACATTTGTTGACCAAGACTTATCGAGGCTATAACAAGTGTAAATGGTTAAAAAAAATTTGGAAAAAAAATAAAGGTGTTAAATTCTTAATAGTTTAAGGTTTAAACAAAAATTAATTATTTTATTCTATTAGTTTGACAAATTGATCCAATACTTCATATTTTTCTTTTCATAGCAACTGTGATTGGTAGTTTAATATTACTCTTGCACAGTTTGAATAATTTATTTTAATAATTCTAAATATAGTATTTAAAGTACTTTTTTTAGTTTGTCATGTGTTCTTTTCTCTGTCTTTCTTCTTGATTTCTTAATGTATTTTATTATTGTGATTAGTCTTATAGTTTAATTTTTTTTAGTTTGTGTGTTTTTCATGATCTTAGTTTTCTCCACATATTTGAAAATTATTTTTCTTTTCCTTTAATATATATTTATTTAAACTAAAAAGTTGAGAGCAATTAATTACAAAGTCTGAGTGAGATTCTTTTAATAACTAATCAAATTCTTTCATTATTTTAGGTTGTAACTAGAGCCGTCAAAATGGGTTGGAACCCGCGAGTCAACTCAGCTCACTACAGGTTCGGGTTAGGTTGAAATTTTTTAACAAATTTCAATACGGATTGATTTTTGATCTGGCTCATCTAGAACCCGGCTCACCAACCCGCAAATAAAAAGAGTCACACAAGTATTTTTTATTAAGTTGGACTTTATATTTGGGTCATGTTAGGTTGTTTTTTTAATCTACACGTAAATAATTTGTATTTTTATTATTTTTGTTTGTATTTGAATTGTATTAAAATTTATTTAGATTTTAGTTAGAATTATAATTTAGTTTTGACTTAAAATAAAATAAAAAAAATTGTATTTTTTTTAATTAAGTAAACCCGTGAACCAACCCGTTTAACCCGCCAACCCATGATGGGCCAGACTGGATTCGAATTTTTTTTGCTTACTAAAAAGTGAACCGGGTTGGATTGACTCACTAAATCATCAACCCATGGTGGGTTGAACCGGGTCGGACCGGCTTATCCGCTTTACAACTCTATTTGTAACCAATTTGTCTCAAAAAAATGGTAAGACAATATACTCACCAAACATTTATGAGATATATGCCAAAGTGGTAACTTAATAACAATTTGTATAAACTCCTTTCATTTCAAAATTAAAATTAAACGAAATAAGTTATGCCTGCCCGAGTTTTTTTTCTTAAATAATTAAGAAAATTAATCGTAAATTAAAATTAATTTTGCAAAAGTTAAAACATGAAATTTTATGTATTATTTTTTTACAAATTAACTTTCCCTAAATTAATTTTAATCTATATAAATTCAATTTCATTATTTCTTTTCAAATGTTATTATTCGAAGCTTATATTTATCAAAGAATCTATTATAAGAAAAATTATGAGAGTTGGTTATAATATAGGAAGACGGTAAGAAATGAAACAATATAATCATACTTTATTATAACAACTCAAAATACATATGAGTAAGAAAAAGATGACATTGCATCCGAAGAAAAAGATGACTCAGTAAGGTAGAGGTGGGGCTTTGTGTTGTGGTGGAGGCGGTGCCTGGTGTGGTGGTGGTGCTTGGTGTGGTGGTGGCGGCGATGTGTGGTGGTGGTGGTGTGGATGGTGGTGGTGATGAGGTGGTGGTGCTTGGTGGGGTGGGCAATGGTGTGGTGGTGGTGGTGTTTGGTGTGGTGGTGGAGGTGGAGGTGGTGCTTGGTGTGGTGGTTGTGGTGCTTGTGGTGGTGGAGGTGGTGCTTGGTGTGGTGGACACCCTTTACCATTAACACATGGAAATTGTTCAATGAGTTCTCTTGCTTCTGTCTTCATCGTGCACAAATCTGCATCATAAAAATCTAATAATTAAGAACAATGCCAACTTAATTTTTCAAATGAAACAGTAACTCCAATTCCCCAAAAAACTATGTGAAAGATAAAGACGCATTTGAACTGAGAAACTAAAGAGAGAGTGAAATAACATTATTATTAACCTGAAGTCATGATGATGAGGGCTAACAAGAACGTCATATTGACAATGAAATATTTTGAAGACCCCATGCTATTCACTGAACATGTTATTCAACTGCAATTATTCATCTATTTATACTCAAAATGGTGGAAGCAGTTTCACACAAAAGACAAAAATAAATAAATAGGCCTTTTTAGGTAGTAATTATGTTAACTTATGCATTCAATGCAAATGTGATGATTTGTACTTTTGTTAATTAATTGTGAATTAAATATAAGTGTAATATTGTATGCTTTTATTAGTAATAATGATATATATATATAATAAATAAAAAAAAAAATATATATATATATATATATATATATATATATATAAATATAAGTAAAAATTAAAAAAGAAAATTTTATTTAAAAAATAAATTAAAAATAAAATTATTAGTTAGAAAAAAAAAGTTGGGACAAAATGAAGTAATATATTAGTATGAGCATGAGAATCTAATTTACTATTTGATTTGTCATTGTAGAAATAATTTATATTCACTACAAAAATTGAGGTACCTCGTGGTGTTTTTAATATGATAATTTTTAAAAAATGTTATAATTTACATTATAATACGACAATTTAATAAATGTCATAATTTGTATGTATAATATTGCATTTTTAATCGATGATATTTTAAAATTATATTATTAATGAAAAATATGACATTTTAAAGTGTCATTTTATAATACATCATTATTGTGTTTAAGCATCTAGTTTTTTTTATTTCTCTTTTATTTTCTAATTTGGTATTTTCTCTTTTACACACTCCCTCTTTTTTTTTAATTTCTCTCCTTTTTTAATTTTTCATTTTCTCCGATTTGATACACTCATCTGGTCTCTCCTTTCTCATAAGTTAAAATTCCCGAGAATACAATTTTCATCTCCCTTTACGGCGTCCATGGAAAATGACACTCGCGTAAATAACAATGTTTGAAAATATTATAATATAAAAAAAAAAAACATTTCAACTTACGCAATTTGATGCAGTGATTTGCCTTCATAAATAAAGTGTCAAATATAGTTTTAGTCTCTAAACTTGGATGTGAAAGTGGAATTCATCTTTGTCTTAAATTTTGATACATTTTGGTCCTCAAACCTAAAAAATAAATGTATATAGTCCTCATAAGCCAATTGTAGTAAAGTTTTTTTATGCGCTAAACGCGTTTTAGGATGACGTTTAAGTTGTTTACATCGTTTTGACATATTTAAGCTCAAATGTTAGCCATGATCATCGTTTAACAAAATTAACACCAATAAAAAAGAATATAACCAATGGCAGATCTTCAGACCAAACTTAGAGGGTGCCTAGATAAAAGGTTAAGTTTATTTTTAGTCTATGAACTTTGACACAAAATTGAATTTCGTTACTGTCTGAAATCTTAATACATTTTAGTCCTCAAACTTTAAAAAAGGATGGATATAGTCCATTTACCCAATTACGTTAATTTTTTTTTTTTGTGTGTCAAATGCGTTTTTCAACAAATATTGAAACGGAAACGTGCCAGATAGTATAAACAACTCAAATGCTACCATGAAATGCGCCTATACTTTAATAGAAATTTTAAGTAATTGGATTAAAAGGACTATATCCATTCATTTCTAACGTTTAAGGACTAAACTATATTAAAGTTTCAGATAAAAATGAATTTCACGTCAAAACTAAGAAATTAAAAACATATTTAACACAAGAAATGTATAAAATTTTTAAAAATATCAATTGCATTAAAATTGAAAAAAGAATATATATATATATATATATATATATATATATATATATACATATATATATATATATTACCTACATATAATAACAAAATGGGGAGGAGGAGGGGGTGTCATGACCCTTCTATACCTATACTAAGATTCGCCACTAAATATAACCATTCATGTTTGAAGTTTGTGGAGCAAAATGTTTCAAAGTATGAGACAGGAACATATTCAAATTTTGCGTCCAATTTTAAGAACTAAAAACATATTTAACTCTAAAACAAAATAAAGAGAATGTATATATAAGAGAATAAAGACCCATAAAATTATTGCCTTAAGTCAATGCCTTATGTGGTTAAGTTTAAGTCTCATTGGTGTTGTATCTCTCTAGTGAACCTCCTCTTCTATAAACACAAAATATATATATATATATATATATATATATATATATATATATATATATATGATATGGTGAAATTGGTAGACACTACAGACTTAATTGGATTGAGTTTTGGTATGGTAACTTAACAAGTAATAATTTTCAAACTCAGAGAAACCTTGGAATTCACAATGGACAATCCTGAAATCTTATTTTTTAAAAACACATAAAAATTCAGAAAGTGATAATAAAAACGGGATAGGTGCAAATACTCTATGGAAGTTGTTATAACAAATGAAATTGATGACTTCTTTTATTTCATTAGTAAAAGAATCCAAGAGAGGCTCAAGAGTTTTGAAGGTCTAAAGCAAACTTAAAAAATGAGGCATTTTATTTAAAATTAAATTTTCAAACTTTTTCTGATGCAAAATCATTTATTAAATTGTCATAATTAATTTTATTTAACATATCTTTTTCAATAGATAACGGAGCTAATTCGTCTAATCTTTCTTGGGACATTGTTGATCTTAAAAAAGTTTTTATTATCTTTAGTTTTGAGAAAGTCATTTGGGCCGAAACAACTGACACAGTAATTGTTTACATTATTTTAATCACTAACTACTTCTTTTTCTCTATTGTTGCTTTCATCTATATCTATATTGTTATTGTCTTTTTCATTCAAAGAACACTCACCTGTATTTTCTAATTCATTTTTCTTATTTATTTATATAAATTTATTCATAGCTCTTTTTGTGATGTAATTAATGCCCTAATTCTTCTCTTCTTCTTTTTTTGATTTCTGAATACCTGATTCAAATTTTTTAGTTAACATATCTATATATTTTTATATGAAATAAAAAATTATAATATATAAAATATTACTAAAGATAAATATATACGGCAAATGAATTAAAACAATAAAATCTGATTTTGGTTGTCAATGGTTTAAGGTGATAGAGAATGATGATATGTGTGAAAAATTGAGTAAATGAAACTTTATGAACATTGCGTCCAAGGAAAAGCCTTTATGAATTTCAAAAACTAGAATGGTTGTTCTGGTTAATGTTAAATCGTACCGGATTGATAATATGTTCAAAACAAATTGGATCCCTCAATATTAAAAGTAACATGTGGGGTGTGATTACAGGAATCAGAAATCTAGAATATGTCACCAAATTCGACTAACATATACCGGATTAGTCATTCCGGAAAGAGTAAATTAATTTTATTATAAATTAATTTAAAAACAAAATAACGAAGGATAAAATGGGACATTATGTAAAATAGAATAAAATTTTCTATTCCTTTAAAATGACCTTTGATATGTGCAAAAATATAAAATTATATATACCTATAATATTTCTAGGATCATATCAAATACAAAATTTGGAGTTATGTTTCTTAGTCACTTATGTACGTATCCTTTTGTTTTGGGTTTATTGCTTTTTGGTTTTAAAATTTTCTTTTTAATTTCTAATCAATAATAATCATATATTTTGTTTCTTAAAAACAAGATATATAGTGTGATTTACATGAATATATATATGCTAACCAATATAAAAATTAAATGTAAATAATGATTTTTTTTTCTCGTCAACTATCCTATACCAACAAATTTAGTTCATTTGATAGAGTTTTCCTCAAAATTGATATATTAGAACACCTCACCATTTAGGTTTGTACTGAAATATCGTTTGGGTTTTATTCTACAAATTCTTTTTTTATACGTACAAAAAGTTAAATGATAAATTATAATTCTTTTTCCTCTCACAATTATCCTGTAGCGATTTCTAAACAGTACAAATGTATCTTCGTTAACATAAATATATTATGATTAACATAAATACGTATAATAAATTATATGATAAGAGGAAAAGTACATTGGAGTTTCTGTAGTCGAACTTTTAAAAGAGAATAAAAATTATTTAGTAAAAAGTAAATTTTCAAATAAAACAAAGACTAAAGATTAAATATGAGTTTTTTTTATGTTACCTAATGAATTAAAAGTTGAAGTAATTGAACATTTGAAATTGAAAATTAAATATTTTTATGTGAAAAATAATACATAATAAATATAAATATTATAATGGAATATAAATAATATTCTTATAAATTGTGTCACTGCCTTAATCGCTTTCACAACGTTTGACGTGCTTGGTTGAGCACGACAAGGACACCTTAAGAGTTTGAAAAATTTAAAAACAAACTTAAAAAATAGGTATTTTATTTAATTTTTTTTAAAATTTTTTTTAATGTAAAATTATTTATTAAATTGTCATAATTAACATTTCTTCTTTGATAGATAATAAGGCTAATCCATTTAATCTTTCCTGAGACATGGTTGACACCGAAATTGTTAATATTATTCTATAAGTTATATATACACTTGGAAAAGAATAAGGGTGGGCAAAAAATCCAATTTTTCTGCTCCAATCCATTTTATCTATGATCCAATCCATTTAATATCCATTCTATTAAAAATCCAATCCATTTAAAATTCATTTTATTAGATCTGGATATCAATCTAATCTACATTTCATATATTTTATGGATTGGATATTCATTCTCGAAATCTAGATTTTCGAAATGGATAATCCAAAATATCCAATTCAAATTTTCACTTTATATTTTTTGTTAGGTTAGGCTAAAGGTTGAGATGGACTAGCCAAAATTTAGTCGTATTTGATTGATTTGGCGTGACCCTATACAAAATTTGGCCGAATTAGGCCAAATTCTGTCAAGTCAGTCCCGATCGAGATTTGACCTAGTTGGTCCTAGACAAAATTTGGAAGTATTCGGTCAAATCTGTCAAATTCTTTGGTGTCAGCCCTATGAACACAAATTTGGATCCACATCCATTATTTGGATCCAAAATGGATGTGGATTAGATTTTCAATAGGACTGACACCATAGAATTTGACAGATTTTTTGTCGATGCCAACGAGGCCAAATTTCAACATGGGTTGAACTTGGATGACTTTCGGACGAATTTCGGTCGGGACGACGTGACCAAATTTGGGCTAAGGTCGACTCGACAAAATTTCAATCGAGATCGACTTGACTAGATTCGACTGAATTTCGGCCAGGGCCGATTTTGCCTAATACGACCAAATTTTGGCTAGAGCCGACTTGGCCAAATATGACCACATTTGGGTCAGGGTCTGATCAGTCAAATTTCGGTCAGGGTTGACTCAACTAAATTCGTCGGTTGGGACCGACTTGACTGAATATGACCAATTTTTTTATCATAGTCGACTAAGTTGAATATAGTCAAATTCCGTTCAGGACTTAATCAACCGAATACGGCTAAATTTGGGCAAGTGCCGACTTGACCAAATTTTGGTCATGACCAACTCGACTGAATTTGGTCAAATTTAGGTTAGAACCGACTCGCCTAAATATGACCAAATTTCGGTCGTGACCGACTCTTCCGAATACGACCAAATTCAGGCCAAGACCAACTCGGTCAAATTTTGGTCTAGGCCAACACGACCGAATTTTGACCGGAGCCGACTCGTCTAAATTCGGCCGAATTTCGATCTTAGCCGACTCAGTTGAATACGACCAAATTTCGATCGTGACCGACTCATTTGAATATGGCCAAATTTCACCCTAGACCGTCTCAGCCAAATATGACCAAATTTGGGTCAGGGCCGACTCGGCCAAATCTCAATCGGGGCCAACTCGATTGAATTTGACCAAATTTTGACTAGAGCCAACTAGGTTGAATACAACCAAATTTTTGTCGCGGTTGTCTCGGCCGAATATGATCAAATTTTGTCTAGGTCGACTCAGCCCAATGCAATCAAATTTGGGTCGGGTGAACTCAACCGAATACTTCCAAATTTTGTCTAGGACCAGTTGGGCCAAATTTTGATTGAGACCGACTTGACAGAATTCAGCCAAATTTTGTATAGGGTCACGCCAACTCAATCAAATACTACTAAATTTGGACTAGTCGGTCTCAACTTTTAGCCTAACCTAATCAAAAATATAAACTGAAAATTTGGATTGGATATTTTGGATTATCCATTTTGAAAATCTAGATTTAGAAAATGGATATCCAATTCATAAAATATATAAAATATATATATCAGATTGATATCCATATCCAATAAAATGGATTTTAAATGGATTGAATTTTTAATAAAATAGATATTAAACGGATTATATCATAGAAAAAATAGATTGGATTATAAAAAATGGATGTTTTGCCCACCCTTGATTAGAATTTTGTGACACATCTCTTCGCATATTGAATGTCAGAACAAAAAAACTAATAAAAAAATATTGTCTGCCAACATCTAAACACTTTTCTAAAATCATCCATGTAATGATAGCAGACATTTGCAAAAGCTTCAAATTATTGTTATTGCATAAGGATAGCTTTCCTATTTCCGGTAAAATAATGTCATTTCTCTTCCTTCTTTCGATCAATAACAAATTATTATTTGAATAAGGATAAACAGCAAAGAAGCAAAGAATAACATTAGCTATACTGCAACCAGTAAATCAAAGTACCATTATTTTATGAAAGAATCAAGTATTTCAGTACATTAATGTGAGACGTGCGACGTGGGGCGTGAGACGTGAGACGTGGAAGGTGAGACATGGGCGTGATACATGAGACGTGGAACGTAGGACATGAGACGTGAGATGTGGGACGTGGGACGTGAGATGTAAGACGTAAAACGTGGGACATGAGACGTGAGACGTGGAACGTGGGACGTGCGACGAGAGACAAGAGATGTGAGAAGAGTGATGTGAGACGAGAGACGTGAGAGACATAAGCGTCGTGGAACGTGAGACGTGGGACGTGAGACGTGAGAGACGTGCGACCTTAGACGTGAGACGTGAAACTTGAGACATGAGACGTGCGACGTGCGACGTGCGACGTGAGACGTGAGCGTACCTAAACACTAAACCTTGAAATTTATATTCATAAAATTTAAACCTTACAATTTAATTAAAAATTTTAGAAGTTTAATAAAAGAATTGTTAATGATCCATAAATTTGTACTAACAAATTTAAGTTATACTCTTGTAAAAAAATGTCTTAATAAAAAGAGATTAAATACATATAAAAGTGAAAGAATAAAAATATGAGGGTAAAAGTAATAATTAATGTTTATTTAACACATAAAAATAAAATTATGAGGATAACAACAATAATTTATATTCATTGAACTCTTAAATGAGCGGAAGGAAGCAGAGGATGATTTAAAAAGTTAAACTAAGGATGGACAAAAAATCTAATTTTCATGATCCAATCCATTTTTGCTATGATCCAATCCATTTAATATTCATTTTATTAAAAATCCAATCCATTTTTCTGGATTTGGATATCAATCTGATTTACATTTTATATATTTTATGGATTGTATGTCCATACTCTAAATCTAGATTTTCAAAATGGATAATCTAAAATATTCAATCCAAATTTTCAGTTTATATTTTTGGTTAGGTTAGGCTAAAAGTTGAGACAGACTAGGCCAAATTTAGTCATATTTGATTGAGTTGGCGTTACCCTATACAAAATTTGGCTAAATTAGGATAAATTCTGTCAAGTGGGTCCCGATCAAAATTTGGCCCAGCTGGTCCTGGACAAAATTTGAAAGTATTCGGTTGAGTTCACTCTAACCTAAATTTGACTGCATTGGGCTGAGCCTACCTAGAAAAAATTTGACCGTATTCAGCCGAGACAACTGCGACCAAAATTAGGCTGTATTTAGCCTAGTTGGCTCCAGTCAAAATTTGGTCAAATTCAATCGAGTTGGCCCCGATTGAGATTTGGCCGAGTCGGCCTTGGCCCAAATTTGGTCGTATTCGGCTGAGACGGCCTAGGATGAAATTTGGCCGTATTCAAATGAGTCGGTCACGATCAAAATTTGGCTGTATTCAACTGAGTCGACCACGACTGAAATTCAGTCGAATTTAGTCGAGTCGGCTCCGGTCAAAATTCGGTCGTGTTGGCCTCAACCAAAATTTAACTGAGTTGGGCTTGGTTTGAATTTGGTTGTATTCGGCAAAGTCGATCGCGACCGAAATTTGGTCATATTTAGGCGATTCGGTCCTGACCTAAATTTGGCCAAATTTAGTCGAGTTGGTCATGACCAAAATTTGGTCAAGTCGGAACTAGCCCAAATTTAGTCGTATTCGGTCGAGTAAGTCCCGAACGAAATTTGACTATATTCAACTTAGTCGGTTGTGATCGAAAATTGGCCATGTTCAGTCAAGTCGGTCCCGATCGACGAATTTAGTTGAGTCAACCCTGACTAAAATTTGATTGATCAGGCCCTGGCCCAAACGTGGGCATATTTGGCCAAGTCGGCTCTGGCCAAAATTTGGTCATATTAGGCAAAATCGGTCTTGGCCGAAATTCAGTTGAATCTAGTCAAGTCGATCTCGACTGAAATTTTGTCAAGTCGACCTTGGCCCAAATTTGGTCACGTCGTCCCCGACCGAAATTCGTTCGAAAGTCATCCAAGTTTGTCCCATGCCGAAATTTGGCCTCGTTGGCCCCCGACAAAAAAATTGCCAAATTCTATGGTGTCAGCCCTATGGACACAAGTTTAAAAAATTTAATTTGAATTTATTTTATGAAAAATGTATTTTGGATTTTGAACTTGATCCAAATATTTAGATCTGGATTTAAACTTGATCTAAATATTTGGATCTGAATTTTTAAAAAATTCAATCTACTTTTTTGAAAAAATGGATTTGGATCGAAAATCTAATCCAATTATTTGGATTCAAAATGGGTGTGGATTGGATCATTAAAAATCCAATCCATGATCACCCCTAGAAAAGAATATAGTCTTTTTATATAATTAAGAATGTTAATTGGTTTATCATTTTTCAAACCTATAATTTCTCTTAAGATATTTAATTATGAAAATAAATCAAATTCATCACTATCCAACAAATTATCATGTTTTAAAGATTTTTAAATGTTTAAGCATTTTTCTCTAAAAAATGTATAATCTAGTGACTTTAACTTTTAAACACCACAACAAATATCTTCATATATTTTAAATTGTTCAAATCTACTCCGAAGTGTGGTAATTTCTTTAGCTACAATATACAAAAAGTAATCAATTATAACAATTCGTGAAGAGATTTTACAATTTTATTCTCAATGTTTTCATTAAATTGTTTCTTTTTTCATCTAATACATTTTTCACAAAACTTATGTTCTTTTCAACTTGATAATAAGTCTTTTTTTCCCTAAACTTCTTTTTACAGAAAACTCAACTTTGAATTATGCTCCGTTTAATCTATTATCCCCAAAAGACTAACCCCTACTATAATTAATAGTTATGTAGAAAAATTCCAATTTCTCGTCAAAATATATGCAAAAAAAAAATCTTAAAGCTCGTAAATCGAAATGTACCAAAAAAATTTGGACAAAAGAAACACATTTTTAATTTTATTACAATTCCAAAACAAAATAAAAACCGCAACAATAGAAAGAAAAACATACTAACTAGAAATGAAATGAAAATTTAGTATACACGAACAATATGAGATTGAAGAATAGTAATCTCTCAAGACCCTAAAAAAATAACTCTTAGAATAGAAGAAAGTAAGGAGAGACAATAATAGTCATAAAGAGATAAAAAGATAAAAGAAAAAAATAGAATTATAAAAGAATAAAAAAATCTAATCATTATCTTTTTCGTAAACAAAATTATAATTTACTAAAAGGTTTTAACTCATTAATTATCATTTTTAATACTAATAAAAATTAACATATACTAATGATAATTTAATTAAATTTTATTCTCAATCATAAATTTATAATTAATGTAATAGAGTTATATTTGTAATAAAATATTCTTGAAGGCCTTTTTTTATCATAAACATAAGTTTATAATTAATTTAATAGAGATATATTGTTACAAAAATATTTTTTCAAGGCTTTTTTTCTAAAATTAATTTTATAATTAATTAATTAATAGGTAATATTAGTAGTAAAAAATATTTTGAGGCCTTTTTTAACTGGAGGCCTAAAGTGGGTGACTTTAATTACTTTACTCTTGAACCGACCTTGAAGCAAGATTACAATACCTAGTTGATTTTGGTGGAGGCAATGGTAGTATGGATTACAACCAATAGGTAATTTTCCGTCATGACATTTTTCGCTCCACTCCTTGATGATCTTCATCAATGATTTGCACAAACATTCATGCATCTTTTTTTTTCTTTCTCTTTAGGAAAATGATATTTTAACCCACTTTTTTTGATCCACTTTTAACCCACCACTCTCATCACCCTTAGATCATTTATTTTAATTTTTTGTAGTGATGTGATGTGATGATCTAAGGGTGATGAGAGTGATGGGTTAAAAGTGGATCAAAAAAAGTGGGTTAAAGTATCATTATCATTCTCTTTAATACAGGGAGAATGTTAACCAATGTCCTAAGAGCATTGGTTAAGGAAAAATTAATATGCATTTGTTCCATTATTTTTACATTTAAAGTTGAAATAATTAATTCTATTAATTAAAATAATATAAAGGTATACAATAAATTTTATAATGACAAAAATATCCTTTGAAATTTCGAAGCAATAACTTTATGATAGAAAATAAACATTTTAGAATTTCTAAGGCCTCTACTAAAAAGCAAGAAAAATATCTCTTTGAAAAATTCCTAGTTATATGTATTTATAATTAATAATTTCAGATATTGAAATATTGTCTATTTCTTTAATACAAGAGATTTTGTTAAACTAAGATAAATGTTACAAGAGGTGATCGAGAAATCAGAGAAAGGAAATGCAATGAAGTATCAAATTGATACTTTAATTATTATTATTTTTTTCTAAACTTTTTAGATGTTTAACTATTTTTTGTTGGTTTTTCTGTTAATTTAAACTTTTTATGGTTATTTTATTTTTTTAAAGGTATTTAAACTTTGATTGGTGAGCATTAAATAAAATATTAAATATAATTGTACAATACTAATAGACATTTTTGTCCTCTAATAAAACTACATTAAAAGTTATTAGGTCAAATTTCATTTAATATTACAATTTATTATGACACTAGTTAGCAATACCTTAGTATATTTATTTAAATTAAAAAGTAGAGAGCAATTAATTGCACACTGTTAATGATGATAATTAATATGTATTGAATCTGGTAAAAGTTTATAGTTAACTTAATAACCTTTTGCAACATCTTTGTTAACTCCACAAATCATTATATAAAAAAACAATATTTTAATATCTGAAATTATTAATTACAAATACATAAATTTAGCAATATAAAAAAATTAATTACCCAAAATTTTAGTAGAGACTTTAAAATTTTCAAATTATTTATTTTGTATCTTAAAATTTTGAAGGACAATTTTGTCTTTATAAACTTTTTTATGTGCCTTTATATTATTTTAATTAATGACTTAATTATTTCAGTTTTTAATGTAAAAATAATAAAACTAATGCACATTAATTATTCATTAATGTTAGGTTTTATAGAGGGTATCACTGGAGAGATACAACACCAATGAGACATGAGCCCAACCATAGAAGGCATTGACACCACTCTCAACCCAAAACTTTAAGACAATAGATTTATGGGTCAATGAGTCTTTATTCTTATATAATGCTCTACTCTCTCATTTCTGGTCAAATCAATATGAGACTTAGACTCACACTTGAATTCCTAACGATTAACCACTCGTTAGCATTCTCCTTTTAATTATTTTAGTTTTGTAACCAATTTGTCTCGGAAAATGGTAAGACAAGATGCTCACATATCATTTATGAGATAAATGTCAAAGTAGTAACTTAATAAATAACTTGTATAAATTCCTTTGCATATCAAAATTAAAATTGAAAAAAAAATAATCATCTTTTATTATAAGAACTAAGAATACATATGAATTGCATCCGAAGAAAAAGATGACTCAGCAAGGTGGAGGTGGGGCTTTGTGTTGTGGTGGAGGCGGTGCCTGGTGTGGTGGTGGCGATGGGTGGTGTGGGTGGTGTGGATGGTGGTGGTGGTGTGGTGGGCAATGGTGTGGTGGTGGAGGTGGTGAAGGAGGTGGTTGGGTTGGTGGGCAGTGGTGTGGTGGTGGAGGTGGTGGTTGAGGTGGTGGGCAGTGGCATGGTGGTGGAGGTGGTGGTTTGTGTGGTGGTGAAGGTGGTGGTTGTTGTGGTGGGCAGTGGTGTGGTGGTGGAGGTGGTGGTTGGTGTGGTGGTGGTTTGTACGGTGGGCACCCTTTATCATTATCACATGAAAATTGATCAATGGATTCTTTTGCTTCCGTCTTCATCATGCACAAATCTGTATCACAAAAATCTAATTAAGAATAATGGCAACTCAATTTTTCAAATAAAACAATAATCCCAATTCTCCAAAAACACTACGAGAAAGATTTGATTTACTAGTAAGAAATCAAATGTGTAATGTAAATGAGAAAGACTTTCTGAATTTAGAAACTAAACAGAGTGAAAAAAGCATCATTAATAACCTGAAGTCATAATGAAAAGGGTTAACAAGAATGTCATTTTGACAATGAAACATCTTGAAGCCACCATGGTGTTCATTGAACATGTTATTCAACCACAATTATTCATGTATATATACTCAAATGGTGGAAAGAGTTTCACACAAAAGACAAAAAATAATAAATATGTCATTTTAGGTACTAATTGTGTTAACTTATGCCTTCTAGAATGCTTTGTAGTTTTGTTAATTAATTATTTTTTCATAGCAGTAACTAATACATAAATAATAAAAGAAAAATAATTAGACATTATTACAGAAAAACTTTTAAATAATGATCAAATTTTGGTGACAAAAAATATTTTTAGAGACTCATTTAGAGACCATTTTCTTTCATAGTCAAAATTTTAGCAGTTAATGTTAGTACCAATATAAAGACAAATTATAAAATTTTAAAATTATTTTAATTAATAATAATTTTTAGTTTATAATTTAATATTTAAATTGAGTACTATAACGACAAATTATTTTTTGTCACTAAAATTGGTCATTATTCAAAAAATTTTTTAACAAATTATTTTTTGTCACTAAAATTAGTTATTATTTAAATATTTTCTTGTAATGCATTAAAAAAAGTCAAAACCCATGTTTGTTAATTAAGTGTGAATTAAATATAAATGTAATATTTAATGACTTATTAGGAGCAATGATATACATCACCTTAATATATATATATATATATATAAAAGTAAAAATTAAAGAAAATAATTTTATTTATATTATAAATTAAAAAGAAAATGATTAATAATACGTCTGTCGAGTTTAAATTGTAATTTGAGATTAGTGAGAAAAAACAAAGTTGGGGCATATTGAAATAATATGTTAGTATGAGCATGATGAATCTAATTTATTATTTGATTAATCACCGTAAAAATAATTTATATTCACCAAAAAAATGTATGTGGTGACTTGTTTTGGTACGACGATTCTTAAAAAATATCGTAATTTATAATATAATACAGTTTGATAACTTCCAAGACATTTTTATTTTTATTTGTTGTTATGTCAAACTAGCAAATACATATACGTTGTCGTGCATGTGTGTTTACACTTTTTAATTTTTAAAAAGTTTAAATTAAGATTAATAACAAATATATAATTTTTAAAATAGTTATTAAATATAAAATTTAAAAAAAAATACGTAAAAAGAATATTTAAATAATGATTAAAACAAAAAAGAATTTTAGAAAAATAATTAAAGTAAATTATTTATAAAATAATTAATTATTAAAATAATTAAAGGTAAAACGGATATTATGAAATATGGATAAAAAAGAGAAATCTTTTTTATTGTTATAAATGTCACACAAATAATAAAAGAATGTGACATTTTTAAATTGTCATTTTATAATAATAATTATTTTTTTCAAGCAACTAATTTTTTATTTCTTTTTTATTTTTTATTTTGGTATTCTCTCTTTTACATATTCCATCTCTTTTTAATTTCTATATCTTTTGTAATTTTTCATTTTTCTCAATTTCATGCACCCATTCGTTCTCTCCTTTCTCTTAAGTTAAAATTTATGGGAATACAATGTTCATCATCCATTAATGGCATTTTCGAAAACCGTCACACTAGTAAATAATAATGTTTGAAAACATTGTAATATACAAAAATAAACGTTACAATTTACACAAATTTTTGTTGTGATTTGTCTTCATAAAATAAAAGGTAAAATACGTCTTTAATTCTTAAACTTGGACGCAAAATTGTAATTCATCTTTGTTTTAAATTTTTATATATTTTGGTCCTCAAACATAAAAAATAATGGATATAATCGTTCTGTTTGAGCTTCGTAACATGCTTCTTCTTTATCCACTGCACACAAAGACAATTATGTCTTTCTCTCTCCACATTAAAGTAAAGCAAAATTCAGAAAACATAACCTAGGTTAGTTATTACAAACTACAACACCTCTGTTTAATCCAATAACCCTAAGCTCGTCATCCCAAATTGATCCTTGAGTTTCTTAAACCGAGTTTGCTTCAGTGGCTTGGTGAAAGTGTCTGTTATTTGTTTTTCGGTGCAGCAATAGACTAGGTTTAACTTTCTTTGCACACTTGATCTCGGAGAAATGAAACTTCGTATCAATGTGGTTGCTTCTCCTATGTAGTTATGTAGAATAGGATTCTTTGATAAATTGATGCCAAATTTGTTGTCAATATGCAACTGAAGTGGTTTCTTATAAACCAATTTTAATTCCTCTAGTACTACGGGTGGCAACGGATAAGGCGAGGACGAGTTTCGCTATTCCATACTTATCTTCGTAAAAAAAATATTCATCTTCATCCTCATACTCAAATTCAACGGGTATCAAACTTTTGTCCATCCCATCCCTATCGGGTAACGAGTATAATCTCGTACTCATACCCATACCCGTTTTCTTAATACTTTAATATTCATTTTAATTAATTTTTATAAAATGATAAAAAATTACAGTAAAGCAAACATAATAGTATCAAATATTCAATATCAAGAGGATGATTGTTTCTTCGATATCAAATACTTTGAAATAAATTATAATTGTTTACATTTTAGATTAGAATACCAAATAAAATTTCATGAGAACCAAAATATTTATTAAATTTGCAAACATTAACGAAATCTAGTTGATAAAATTAAAAACTATTTTAAAAAATATAAAAGGAAAAAAATATTGAAATTAAAATATATTTTAAATTTTTGTTTACTTCAATTTTTTAAATTATAATGAATCTCTTTTTTATACACTAATAAAAGTTATAATACATCACTTGATCAAAATGACACAAAGAACAAATAATAAACATAATAATAAAATTTTAACATAGATCTTGTATCTTTTGAACTTCAATATATGTTGGATGGTGAAAAAAAAATCATGGCAATTACATTAAATTTTTATATTGTAGTAAATAAAAATTATGTATACAATTACAGTGAAAAAATTAAAGTATGATTGCAATAATTTAGAAAATAAAAAATAATTGGATTAAATATATCGAAATAGTATTCTACATGATGAAAATAAACAAAAAAATAAAAATATTAAAAAATTAATAAATGTGTGTCTTATAAACAATTTGGAGACTATTGAAAGGAATTACACAAAAGAAAACAAATGTATAATTAAGGGTATGATAAGATGAAAATCTTAGAGATCTAAGAAAACTTTTCAAATATCAACATATATACTCAATGGTTAAGAAATAACAAAAATTATTTTAGCAAAACAAAAAGGTTTTTCAAATGAAACAAAAACTAATAATAATAATAATAATAATAATAATAATAATAATAATAATAATAATAATAATAAGTAATTTTTTTTTATATTTACCTGGTAAATGAAAGGTTTATGTTATTAAACACTTAAATTGAGAGTATTAAACATTCTCATGTGAAAGGAAAATATACAATAAATAAAATATTAAAAAATATTAAAAAATAATAGAAATATTTAAATGTTAGAAATATTTTTTTTTTAATTGACATACATCATTCTAACATAATTACATAAAGATTATGATAAGATAAAAAATATATTGGAGATGTAAATGAGTTTCATAACAAACCAAATAATTAAAAGAAAAAAAAATAGAATATATATATATATATGGTTACTTAATTAATTGTGAATATTTTAATAATTTAAACGAGGATGTAGATATGACGAGGACATGTATTATGGCGGGGATATGTACATCTCCATCCTCATCCCCATCCCCATCCCCATCCCCATCCCCATACCCAATTAAAAAAACTGGGGATTCTCCATACTCATACCCAGTCAATGCGGGGATTCCCCGTCAAAACGGGGACGAGTTCGGACAATACCCACGGAGACGAGTTTATTTGCCATGTAGAACCTCCAACCAAAGACTCTAACAAGTTGTCTCAAATGCAACTATGTATTGTACCTCACATGATGAATGGGCTACAACCTTTTGTCTCTTAGCGTACCATGAAATTGGTGCATTAAGGTACCTAAATAGATAACAAAAAGTGCTTCCTCTCTCCACCCTGTCTCTACACCAATCTGAATTTGAATTAGCCTCCAAAATTGCTTCATTTTGTCCAATTGCCTTAGGAAAAAAATCCCATATTTTGTAGTACCTAAACAGATACCCAAAAGTGCTTCTTCTCTCCATCCTGTCTCTACACCAATCTAAACCAGAATAAGTCTCCAAAATTGCTTCATTCTGTCTAGTTGTCTTAGGAAAAAATTCCCATATTTTGTAGTACCCTTTAAGTAAATCAAAATGTGCTTTGCAGCAGGCACATGAGGAACTCTAGGGTCATGCATAAACCTACTTATCAAACCCAATCCAAAACTTAAATATGATCATCCATTTTAAACCTTTTAGAATCTCACATGCATACTTCTTACGGTGTAATAATACTCCCTTGCGAGTGTGCATAAACTCCGGCCTAAGGAAGTAGTTTAGGGAGCCTAAGTCTGTCATCTTAAATTCAGACTTCATCTTCCCTTTAAAAACTTCAATCTTGGCTTTGTCATTTCCTGTGATGATCAAAACATCCAAATATAAACATACAATAAGCATGTTTATGTGATGCGTGGCTCTCACATACTTCCTAAACTCCTTTGTACATTTGACAAAAACCCTATTTGGTTAGCACCAAGTCAATCAATTTATTCCAACCTCTAAGGGACTAAATTCAATATAGAAAATTACTTTGACACGTGAAACGCTAATGGGTTGACACGTGGACATTTCAAATAAATTTAAAAAAATTAAAAAAAATTAAAAAAATTAAAAAAAATCTAAAAAATTTTAAAAAAATTTAAAAGAATTAAAAAAACCACGAAGTAACACGTGACAGTCATTGTTTATGACCGTTAATGATTTAAACAGTGTTAGTAAAAAAAGACTCAATTGAAAAAAATTGACAAAAATTGAGACATATTTGATCACAAAAATAAAATTATGACTTATTTGACAAAACTTGACAAAAATTTGGACAAAAAAAATATTTTAACCTACTATTTATGATTATAGATCATGTATTTATAAAATGATTTATGTTTATAACAAGAGAAAACATAATCTAGGTTAGTTGAATTACAAACTACATTGGTTCTAACCCAATTGCATTAAATTTTTTTGTCAAACTCGATTTAGGTTGGCATTTGAGTTGTTTGCATCGTTTTGACACATTTAAGCTCAAATTTCAGTTGTGAACATTGTTTAACAAGTCCAAAAAAATTAATGTCATTAGGTTAAAAAGACTATATTCATTCATTTTTAAAGTTTGAGGACCCAAATGTTTTAAAGTTTAAGATAAGTATAAATTCCAATTTCGCTTCAAATTTATGGACTAATAACATATTTAACCTTAAAATAAAAAATAATATATATATATATATATATATATTTATTTATTTATATTGTACCACATGTGGATGGATGACTTCTTTTACATCGAATAATTTTTTGGCTAGATACAAACTATATTTTTGAATGTGCAATGGAACTTCGACGTCCAAAACAACGACTTGTATCGCAAACCTTTTTGTCTCGGAAAATGGTAAGAAAAGATACTCACATATCATTTATGAGATAAATGTTAAAGTAGTAACTTAATAAATAACTTGTATAAACTCCTTTTCATTTCAAAATTAAAATTAAACGAAATAAATTATGCCTGCACGAGTTTTATTTTTAAATAATTAAGAAAATTCATCCTAAATTAAAATTAATTTATAAATAATTTTGAAGTAGAAATTTGAAATTTATGTAACTTTTTTACAAATTAACTTTACTTAAATTATTTTGATTTATATAAATCCAATTTCGTTACTTCTTTTCAAATGTTATTAATGGAAACTTATATTTATCAATCAACCTATTTTAAGAAAAATTATGACTTGCGATATAAAATAGGAACAGACCGAGACGTGAAAAAAAATAATCATCTTTTATTATAAGAACTAAGAATACATATGAATTGCATCCGAAGAAAAGGATGACTCAGCAAGGTGGAGGTGGGGCTTTGTGTTGTGGTGGAGGCGGTGCCTGGTGTGGTGGTGGCGATGGGTGGTGAGGGTGGTGTGGGTGGTGTGGATGGTGGTGGTGGTGTGGTGGGCAATGGTGTGGTGGTGGAGGTGGTGAAGGAGGTGGTTGGGTTGGTGGGCAGTGGTGTGGTGGTGGAGGTGGTGGTTGGTGTGGTGGTGGAGGTGGTGGCTGGTGTGGTGGTGAAGGAGGTGGTTGAGGTGGTGGGCAGTGGCATGGTGGTGGAGGTGGTGGTTTGTGTGGTGGTGAAGGTGGTGGTTGTTGTGGTGGGCAGTGGTGTGGTGGTGGTTGTTGTGGTGGGCAGTGGTGTGGTGGTGGAGGTGGTGGTTTGTGTGGTGGTGGAGGTGGTGGTTTGTATGGTGGGCACCCTTTATCATTATCACATGAAAATCGATCAATAGATTCTCTTGCTTCTGTCTTCATCATGCACATATCTGTATCACAAAAATTTAATTAAGAATAATGCCAACTCAAATTTTCAAATAAAACAGTAACCTCAAGTCCCCCAAAAATTATGTGAAAGATTTGATTTCGTAGTAAGAAATCAAATGTGTAATGTAGAAAAGAAACACTTATTTGAATTCAAAAACTAAAGAGAGTGAAAAGAACATCATTAATAACCTGAAATCATGATGAAAAGAGCTAACAAGAATGTTATTTTGACGATGGAACATCTTGAAGACTCCATGTTCTTTGCTTAACATGTTATTTAACCACAAGTATTCATCTATATATACTCAAATGGTGGAAGCAATTTCATACAAAATACAAAAAATTATAAATATGCCTTTATAGGTAGTAATTGTGGTTAATTAATTTTTTTGTAGTTTTGTTAATCAATTGTTTTTTTATCAGCAGTAATTAATATATAATTAAAAGAATGAAACACTACTATATGAAAACTCTTAAATAATAACTAATTTTTATGATAAAAAATATGTTTAGAGACTCATTTAGAGACCAATTCTTTTGGTAGTCAAAATCTTGATAACTAATATTCGTGACCAATTTAGAGATCAATTCATAATAAAAACTATTTTAGATACCAACTATAATTTTTTGAAACTATTTTAGTTGCCAATAAATTGATATTTAAATCGATTATTATAGTGACTAATTATTTTATGTTACTAAAATTGGTCATTAATAAAGGATTTTCTTGTAGTACATTAGGAATGCCTCAATTCATGTTTATTAATTAATTGTGAATTAAATATAAGTGTAATATTGTATGATTTTATTAGGAGTAATGATATACATTCACCTTAATTTTATATATATATATATATATATATATATATATATATATATATATATATATATATATATTATATAATATATATATATTTATATTTTAAATAAAAAAGAAAATGGAGAAAAAAAAAGTTAGGGTAAATTGAAGTAATGTTATAATAGTATGAGCACGATGAATCTAATTTATTATTTGATTTGTCACTGTAAAAATAATTTATATTCACTAAAAAAAAAGTATGTGGTGCCCTGGCGCTTCTTAAAAGAAGTTGTAATTTACAACATAGAGGAAAGATTAATAAATTTCATAATTTGTATGTATAATATGGCATATTTATTTGTTATTATTTTAAATGTTACACTGCTAATAAAAAATATGACATTTTAAAGTGTCATTTTACAATAAATTATTATTTTGTTCCGACATCTAATTTTAATTTTCCATTTTTTAATCTGGTATTTTCTCTTTTACATATTCCATCTCTTTTTAATTTTTTAATGAGCAATAACTTCGATGTCCAAAACAATATTACCACTTGTATGGGAAAATATCAACCCCGCCACCTCTACTCATTTGAACCCCTTGTATGTTATGCTGTTAGACTATTTTACCTGTGAAAATATAAGAATAAAGTTTTAATCTTACTACAAAAGTCATCTTTATATGTATATAAATGCAAGTAAATAAGTACTAATCTTTAATTATGACTAGGACTCTTGTATGATACTGAAAAAACAATTAAACTGTAAAATATGTTTTATGAATAATTAAAATGCTATACTTTATTTTAGAAAATATATAATTTATAAGTTGAACCATTGAATTAGGATGTCAATTCTGTAAATCAATCTACAAATCTTTGATGCATCTATCTTCATTTGCTTCGATTTAGGTTATCATCTCTGATACGTCATTTTTAATCTCTAGTAGAAAAATTAAAAATAATATATTTATGAACTAAGCAATGACCGTTGGTTTAGTACATTCTTCTAATATAGAAAAGAATATTACTTAAATTTATTATATTTTTATCTAATTTAATTACTTATATATTATACTTCTTTATTCATTGTAAATATCGGATGGTGGACGTGGTGTACCATCTCGAAATAATATAATTAGATTAAGTGGCAGAAACAAACCATTCTAAGATTAAGATAAAAACTTTAATTGTAGAATTGAATGATGAACTTTTTGTGCTTTTTTTTCTCCAGATACTTGAATACGGTACTTTGATGTAATTTTATTATATTTAATGAAATATAATGTTTATTAAACTTTTTGTAATATCATTATTTTTTTATATTTTAAATTTTTGTTATTAAAAATATTATTAAATTATGAAATTATAAATATATATAGATAATAATAAAATATTTGAATTACGCAATAGTGACAGTTAGATACATCATAACATAATGTGAGTTTGTGTCGTCCTTAAGTGCCACTATTTTCAATATTTTTAATTTATATTTAAAAAATTATAATAATTTTAACTATCGTAATTTATTTTATGAAACTACCGCTTTATATAATATAATATACGACATTTGCGGTTTGTTTGAAACTGTCATATCATATTTTGTGGCGATATAAATTGTGACAGTTTTTAAAACTGTCAAACATAAATTGTAATGGTTAAAATTGTTATATTTTACAAAAATAATTGATAAAATTTATACAATTTTTTTTAGTTATTAAATATAACAAATAAATGTAATTAGCCTGCCACATTGGATGGTATCATAACAACATGGCCTGTAAAATATGTTCATCATAGGATTTTTATTCTAACTTGTACAATCTCAAATGACAAGTAATAGAAAGAACAATAAGTGAGGTTTTAAAATTTATTTATTTTATTAGATTTTAAAATAGATAAAAAATTCACCATATTTTGTCTATATAAACAGATATGTGAGCAACATATTCCGCAACAGAAGATGGAGGCTTTGAAGAATCCTGCTATCAAATTTGCAGTTTTCTTGGCTTTCTTAGTCACTTCATCAGGTGATGACACAGATTCAAAGTTCATTCATCTTTGTCGTCATTAATAATTCATACCAATTTAGTTTAAAATTATTCAAACTCGCACTTGAATTTTAACATGTTTATTAAATATTTGTTTGTGTTATTTATTGTTGCAGATTTGTGTATGAAATCAGAAGCAAGAGGACCTGTTCAACGTTGGCACTGTAGTAACGATTCAGAGTGCCAATTTTTTTGTCCCACGTGTGGTTGCAAATGCATCAACACATGGTGTCAATGTCCAAAAAAACCACCCTCACGTAATAATGTTGGTTTTCAAGCACAAGCACCCCCAAATATATAATCTCTAACCTTCTGCAGTTACTATGTAATATGGCTCAAACTCATAACAACATTTTTGCGGTATTATGAAAAATGTTTGACGCCGAATTATTATTTATGGTATAAATAACTTAAATATTATTATAAGAAACGTTTAGAATATGAAATAAACTTAATAAAATTTTATTAAAATAATTAAATTTAAGTATTTTTAAACTTGAGAATGTTAACCAGTGACCTAAGAACACTGGTTAAAGAATAATAAATGTGCTTTGGTATTATCATTTTTACATTGAAATCTGAAATAATTAAATACAGTAATTAAAATAGTATAAATGCACATAATAAATTTTATAAAGACAAAAATACCCTGTTAATTTTTAGACAATAATTTACTCTTACAAAACAACGACTTTGAAATTTTTAAGATCTCTACTAAAAAGAAAAAAAATCAATTAAGTCTTAAATTGACACTTTAATTGTTCTTTTCTTGTTGTAACATTTTAAGATGTTTAACACTAGATTTTTTTTGTTGATTTTTCTGTTAATTTATACTTTCTATGTTTTTTTTTTTATTTTTAGATGTTTAACACTATTTTTTCTGTTAATTTAAACTTTCTTATATTTTATGTTTAGCAACATTAGAATATAGTTATTTTATTATTTAATTAGTTTTTAACTTTTTTTTTGAATATTAGATAAAATATTAAATACACATGTACAAGATTTATGGGTATTTTTGTCTTTTAAAGAAAATAAAATTGCATTAATGGTTATTAGGTCAGATTTTATTTAATATTATATTTATCTATATAGTTTTGTAGGATCCAATGCATATTAATTGGCCTTAACCAGTGTCCTTAGGGCACTGGTTAGCAAAACTCTTTTAAATTTAGGAGACTAAATTAGATCAAAGTTGTAAGGAAAGACCAATTCTTATTTTCAGTGAAAATTAAAAGATAAAGAGATATTTAACCCAAATTAATATATTATTTATTATTTTATCAAATATTCTTCGTGTAATTTTGCTTAAAATAACACGATCAGATGTTAATCATGAACATAATTTTCTCAATAAAAGAATAGCTTTCTATTTTACTCACCTATCTAGTTTCAGAGGTAAGCGAAATAGAAAGCTATTTACGTTTTATAATTGAATTTTAACTATTCTGTTCGAAAGTTTGTGAAAGAAAAAGCTAATAACTAAACAAGTCACGAAATAAGTTATTTGAAATAGTTTTCAGGAGATTTGAAACACATAATTTTTATTCGTAGAAATTCATTCCACCCATGTCAACAATGGCCAGGTGAATGTATTTATGACATACTTATATCATATTTAATAAATATTTAATAAATGTACATTAAACACAACAGTACAATAACTATAAGCATTTTTATCTTTTAAATAAAATAAAATTGTATTAATGATTATTATATCAGATTTTATTTAATATTATAATTAATTATACACTTTTGTAAGATTCAATGTGTGTTAATTATCTTTAACCAGAACACAGGTTAGCAAGATCTTTATTTTATTTAAAAGACAAAAATGTTCATATATGTTGTACAATTGTGTTTAATATTTTTCTTAATGTTCATCGACCAAAGTTAAGAAATAATTAAATAATACAATAACTATATTTTAATATTGCTAAAAACTAAAATATAATTAAACATACAAAAATTTCAAATTAACAAAAAAAGTAATAAAAAATAGTATTAAAGATCTAAAAAGTTTACCAAAAATAAAAACAATTAGAGTATCAATTTCAGACTTCAAGTTTCTTTTATGTGACTTCTCTCTCGATAACCTTTTGCAATATTTCCTTAGCTTAAAAAGATTTCTTATAACAAAGAAATCGACAATATTTCAATATCTGAAATTTTTAATTATAAATACATAAGGATAGTAATATGTTAGAGTTGTATTTTTCTTACTTTTTATTAAAGATCTTAAAAATTCCAAAATATTTATTTTGCATCATAAAGTTATTGCTTAGAAATTTAAAAGATATTTTTGTCTTTATAAAATTTATTATATACATTTATATCATTGTAATTAATGGAGTTAATTATCTTAACTTTCAACGTAAAAATAGTGAAACTAATGCGCATAAATTATTCTTTAACCGGTGTTCACCCGTTAGCATTCTCTAAAATGTAATCATATTACCAAACTTATCAACACTTTTAGTATAGTTATTACTTTTTCTTCATTATTTATGAATGCATTTATTATAATTTATTATTAAGAGAATGTATATAATTGATTTTATAAAGACAAAAATATCTTTTAAAACCTGTAAGCAATAAAAATAAGCATTTTGGAAACTCAATTAAATCTCAAATTGATACTTTAATTATTATTATTTTTTTAAATATTTTAGATGTTTAGGGTTAAATAAAATAAAATAACATTAATTGTGATTACGTCATATTTCATTTAATATCACAATTAATTATGAACTTTTGTAAATTTCAATGCGTATTAATTATCCTTAACAAGTGTCTTTCGGACATTGGTTAGCAAGACTCTTACATTTTTATTAGAAGAATACTAACTAGTGCCTTCAAGGCACTAACTAAGAAATAATTAATGTGCATTTGTTTCATATTTTTATATTAAAAGCTAGAATAATTAACTATTAATTAAAATAATATAAATGCATATAACACATTTTGTAAAGACAAAAATATCCTTTGAAATTTTTAAACAATAACTTTATGATACAAAATAAGCATTTTGGAATTTCAACTATACCTACTTAAAAACAAGAAAAAAAAATACCTCAATACCTCTATGACATATGACATATTATTAGCTTTATGCATTTATAATTAATAATTTTAGATATTAAAATATTTTGTGTTTCTTTAATATAAGAGATTTTGTTAAGTTAAGAGGAATGTTGCAAAAAGATTATCAAGAAGTAATAAGAAAAAGAAAACTCAATGAAGTCTTAAATAGATACTTTAATTTTTTTTGTAAATTTTCTAGATGTTTAACACTATTTTTTGTTGATTTTTCTCTTAAATTTAATTTTTTTTATGTTTAATTATATTTTAACTTTTAGCAACATTATAATATAGTTATTTTATTATCTAATTCTTTTTTAACTTTGATAGGTGAACATTAAATAAAATATTAAATACAATTGTACAATATTTATGTGTATTTTTGTTCTTTAAATAAAATCAAACTATATTAATATTAGTTCATATTTTATTTAATATCATAATTAATTATGAACTTTTATAAGATTTAACGAGTATTAATTATTTGAGCACCCTTTTTTATTATTTTGAGGTTTTGATAACAAGTGATCCAAGACAATGATTAAGATAGTTAATTAAGTATTGAATTTTAAAAAAAATTATAGTTAAATGTGATACTAAATGAATTTTAACTTTAATAATAATTAATACAATTTTATTTTATTTAAAGAAAAAAATGTCTCTAAATTTATATAACTATCATTTATAACTTTTTTTATGCATAAAAAAAGAATTAAAAAAGAATTAAATAATAAAATAATAATCATCCTCAATTTGACTTTCTATTTAATTCTTAATTACGTAGTAAAATTTGTATATTATTAAATATAAAATTAATTTGTTAAAATAAAATTATTTAATTATTTTTTACATTATTTAATATGATACTGCATTATTTTTCATTATAAAAATAATTACCTAAATCGGTGTTATAATATTCATATTTTTAATATAATTTTTTTAGCTACATTATAACTACCGTAAATTATAAATCTATTAGAATTATAATCAAGATAAAACTTGCATTTTATGTAATTGGTTTAAACTTTTTTCCTTTTTCTTATGAAATTGAGAAGATATATTCACCATGAACTATTGAATTTAGAATTGTATTGCCAGTAGACATATTATCTTGTAAGGTGAGTTAATTATAATATCTATTAGATATATATTTAAGGATGTGAAATGTAATGTTGTTGAATATATATATTTTAGAAAATTGATGTTCTGTTCTTAAAGTTTAAGCATATGATAGACAATTATTTCTCATATGAAAAAGTGATAACAAATTATTTAAGTATTGAAATAGGATATATATATATATATATATATATATATATATATATATATATATATATATATATATATTATATTTAATACTTCAATTTTAAATTTATGAGCATACGATCGATGACTTCATTTATTAGACATAATATTGTGAATTTATAATAATCTCTTTTTGGTTATCTATTGTGATCAATTATGAGCAGAATTTGGTCCAGTAGGAACTTTTCTGAGAGAAACGGCATGAATATGGTTGAATTGGATCTTCCTACCCAAGAAAAAAGAATACAGAAAAGAAGAAAATCTGGGAGAACCATTTCCTTCTGCATTTTCAACATACCTGTCAAAAACAACACCTTTAATTTTCCTTTAGATAAAATAAATAAATCACTGGAATTAACAAAATAAATATTCTAACACTTAAAATAAATAGTATAATATAAAAAAAAAACAATGAAAAATTGTAAGTAGAGATGTCAAAATGAGTTTTAACTCGTGAGTCAACCTGACTCACCACGGGTTCGAGCTAGGGTTGAGGATGGGTTGACGCATCTAACCCACCAACATTTTTTTACAATTTTTTTTATAATTATTTACTACTCCTGATTTTATTGGTTCACAATTTCATATTTTTAAATGTTAGAATGTTGCTCAATAATATTAAATAGTTTGATTGTCAAGTTATATATGTTGATACTTTCATCTTTAACTATGATCTTTATAGTAAATTACTCAAAACAATCGTCTTATAAACAAATTTTTCTGAATTAGTATAACAAAAATGTGTAATTTTTTTATTTATATTTTGTTGAATAGCATGACAGAAAATGTGTAATATTAGTCATGTTTTCTTGGACTATATGAACATTTTCTTGGAAATAATTTATCATATATTGATGGTGAGCATAATGAAAATATTGATTATTGATTTTATTGTGATTGTCATCTCATAAATTGCTTAAAAAATTATTTAAATATTTGAATACTTAAATATAAATACATAAATATTTTTTTTTATACAGATTAGTAAGTTAATCCACTTAATTCACTAACTCGTGATTGATTGAATCGAAATGCAGCATTTCTAACTGACCATAAAATATACTAGGTTCGGTCATTTTTAACCCGCTAAGAACCGGGTTAACTACATGTCTGATTGTCACTCATAGTTGTCTTGTAATAATTGGAAAATGTGTACGGTCAATATCTGATAAGAGTTTTTAATATTAAACTAACTAAACTAACTTTTCTTATTAAAACTTTCAATTAATAGATATTTTAATGAATTTGGTTATCCAGACTGATTAAAATTTAAAAAATTGTAATCAAACTGTGATGGTCAAAGTAGAAAATATTATAATTGAAATTTTGACCTTTTACTTTTATATGGCTGTATTTAAGTTTCTGTTATTTTTTTAAATAAAAAGATTGGTGTTTAAATTTACGTTTCATTATTTCAATTAAAGTAAAAAAAAAAGTAAACATTTTATTTATATTTTTCAAATATTCACTCCTAACCATAAGTGATACAACTAAGGATAATAAGGATGACAATGCATAAACACGTGAACTGTGTGAGTGCAGTCAGCTTGCTTTCTATTTAATATTAATTTTAGATAAATTACTGGTTTAATATAATAACTGTTAATATATTTTTGTTCTCAATATAATTAAAAAATATATAATTTTAGTATAAACATTTTAATTATATATATATATATATATATATATATATATTTATAAAAATAATATTTGAGTACCTTTGTAATGATCTTGAGTTCCTTGGTTCACATCCCATGCTCATTTCTATAAGTGCAAATTCAGTAATATAAATATATGATCATAAGAAAAAATTGAATGCAACAAATAAAAGGTAAAAGAGAAGTAAATTTATTTGAGAGAAAAATCACAATAATGAAACACAATAAAGAAAAATTAATTTCTAACCTATTATAAGGATGAAAAAAGCCAGAAAAATATATCCATTTGAGAAAGTTCTTCATTGTAAAGTGTATATTATTGTGGAAAAATACCCTAAAAAGCTTATGTTTGAAACATTATTCCTAAGGGTTTTCAAGATTTTAGGTATCAAAGTGAAATTGTTAAACAAAATCACTCAAAAGGTTTTTCTTGATGGTTTACACGTATTTTGACTTGTAATGATCTGTATTTAAATTTCTATTATTGTTTTAAGTGAACTTATTTGTGTTTTGGAGTATTCAGTGATATAGCATAATGTTAAGTGATGATGGAATGTTAAATGGTAATTAAGTGACGGTGAAATGTTAAATTTAATAATAATTACTATATTTATTAATTTACGAATATTTAATCTTTTAGAAATTATTCCATAAACGTCTTTATTAACTTAGAGTCTAATTAATGGCTAAAAATAGAAAAACAAAATATCAAATAAAAATTGTTTAATTCATTTATTTTCGTTAGTGCTTTTTAATATGAGTTTTAAGAATAATAGTAGAAATGTAAGATTTTAAGGTTAGCATCCCAAACATAATCTGACTATTATTATTTTAAATTTTTAAATTTAAATTACTAATTGAAGAAATTAGAGATATCATCAAATTATTGATAAAGATACCTAAATTATGATTAGGGATTTCAATATGACAGTGGTAGAAGTAGTAGCTCTTTCATATATTTACTTATCGGATAAATATCTATCGTTCCGCACCCGTATCCATATCCGTTATGCAGGTATCCGCATAATTTTTTAATATCCATGAATATCTACGGTACCCCCGGGTATTTACAAAAAAAATAAAAATAAATATTTAACAACATATTTTAATTGTAAATTTAAATAAAATACAAGAAATAACATTCATAAATTTTAAACAAAGTCCAAATAACCAATTTAAATAGTGTTGAATGATAGTTTACAAAAAAAAAAATTAAAACTAATTGATAAAAAAATAACTCATTGAAAATCAATATGTTAATATTTTAATCATTTTTTAAAATTTAAATTATAGTATAGCGGTATGGGTATCCATGGGTACGGATACTATGATACTCGTATCCGCCCTGCTAACATGCAGGTATTAAAAATACTCGTATCCGTTACTCGTAGGTATTCATTTCTTACCCATTACGAATTTTATCCGCGGATACCCGTATAATTTTTTGACATCCCTAACTATGATATGTGGATGTTCTATGTTATGTTTTTTTTTTTTGTTTCATTTTGAGTATAAAATCTAAAAGGGTTAATTTAGAAATGAGGTATAATAAATTTAATTAACGTACTGAAAAAAAAATTGATGGTATATTAAAATCGAAAGAAAACATGTTAAATAAGTAAATATATCACATGAAAAAATTTGCATAAACAGTTAACGATCCATTTAATGAAACCAATTAAAATTTCAAACGAAAATAAATTTATTATAATATAAAAATTAGTCATTTTATTTTCTATTTTAGTAAAAGCAGTCCATTTTTTTTGTATAAAAATCCTATTAATTAATAGAGTACCTTTGTAATGATGTTGGGTTCCTTGCTTCACATTCCCAGTCACATCTACATGCACAAATTCAGCAATTATGTGAAGATATATACGAAGGAAAATTTAGACAAAAATCACAGTGATGAAACAGAATGGAAAAAAAAAAGTTGATTTCTAACCAGATACAAGGATGGTGAAGAAAGACAATAAAAGTATCCATTTGAGAAGATTCTTCATTGTAGAGTTCATTTTATTATAGAACATTATCCTCAAAAACTTGTGTTTTTGTAAGAAAATGACGATACTATGTAGTTGGAACCTTATCCTCAATTCAGGTCGGTGGTATATAAACTTTAGCGGTGCATTCATTATAAATAGTTATTATCTCTTGTCTTTATATATGGAACAAAAATAGCATATGATCGCTTAAATCATTCATTTCTTAGAAAAGAAAATATATGCATTTAATAAGCTATTAATGACGTAGCTTATGTAATTGGTTAAAAGCATTATTCGTCAACTTGAGTAATGCGTTATACGAACATGTTTCGATATTTTTAACAAAAAAAATTAGTATGGGTCAGTTTTTAAATTTTCATTATATTAAGTGGTTACAAAATATATATATATATATATATATATATATATATATATATATATATATATATATATATATATATATATCACAACAGTGATGAGAAATAAATCCAACACTTTTACATCAAAATCTTAAAGTCAATTTTTCTTTAAAATATAAGTCCTTTCACATTAGTATTTTTTTTAGATCTCGTCTGAAATCATTAAAGAGATATAACACTAATGAAATATAAGCTTAACCCATACATAAAAAATTGACATCACTCTTAACCACAAAAAATCTTAGGACGATAAATATATGGGTCTTCATCTTAATATGGTACTCAACTTTCATATTTTTAGTCAATAAAAAACTTAATTTCAAACTTGGATTTCCAAAATATATATATATATATACTACATTTATAGTATAATCAACTCTTCTATACTAAAATAGTAACAATATATAACAACACAAATACAATTATTATTACGAATGAATTTGAGTATTCATATATAATATCAACTTATGTGTGTATATGACCTCGTACATATATTGTTAAAATGTAGTTTATTTTTAAAAGTTAGTAAATTATTAATAAATCTACATGTGATTTCGTACGACCTTATTAAATACATATTACTTTCTTTTTTAAGGAGTCGTTTAAATGTTCTTTTCAGAAATCCAGAAAAACAAACGTCTTCTAGGTTTTAATGAAATATTTATAAAGCTTTTTCATTTACATTTTTATATTATAATAAACACATATTTGTAAAGTAATCTTATTTCCTCTATCTTATATAATATATGGATACGTTTTGGAGGTAAATTTGTTCCTTTTCATTTATCCTTTTTTTTAATTTTTAGATAATATATAATATTCCTTTTTGTAATTATACCCTTGTTTTCCCTTTTAGTATTTTGAAGAAAGAAACTTAAAAGAAGCATAATAAATAATTCATTTAATATTGTATTGAAAACAAAAGAACTAAATATTTTTCTTCGTTTAGAAATAAAAACTTTGAAACGTCTATTACTTTAAGGAGAGAAAGTAAAGATTGGAGAAAAAAATTAGGTTAAATGCAACAAATGTTTAATCAACACATTTAGAAGAACTCGTGATCTTGATCTTCGTACCAATTATTGGATCAAACATTTAACTCTAGGTCCAAAGTTATAGTTAATAGTCAAGGTACAAGTCTTTCCAAGTATCATAATTCAATTGTGACAACTATCAATACACCTAACAACAATTTAATTATTATTGGGTAATATGATATTTTAAAGTTAAAGTACCCACAATTTTGTGGTATAAACTATCAACGTTTTAATAATTGTTGCCTTTAACTATCAATATTTTCTAACGCATTGCTTAAAACAAATTAGCAACGCTTTTGCTATGCACTACGTGTTAAAAGCAAATAAACTAAGTATATAACTAACAACAAAAAAACAAGACTTATTCCTATTTTTAGACAACGATTTTTGAGTCGTTGCTATGTAAGTGTTACCTAATTTATAGGTGTTAAGAAGATTCATAGTGTAATATGAGAAGGATATAACACAAAGAAGATGTCACAATTTTATTGTTTAGCCCACATTTTCTAAGGGTAACATTGAAGAAAATGTTGCATATGTAATCAACAATTTATAAAATGCGAACTTAGGTATTTTGTAAGCCACACCTATATCATCATGATATTTCCTACATTTAGGTAATAATTTATACATGTGGACTAGTTCAATGTAGCCTAAAGTAAAAAATGGTGTCGCACCTGTAGATTTCATTTTATTTCGGCAAAAGCTTAATAAAAACTCAGATAGAGACAATCCATATATCTCCAATTTTTTTGCGCAATAAGAAAGATTAAGAAAAGTGCATAAAGCATAAATCTTACAAAACATATACAAGCCAAAGTTCAGACTTTTATTTTCAAACACAATTAAGAAGAAATTGCAATCCTTTATTATTGTGATTCTCTATTGGGATTGCATGAGTAAACATTATTACTCAACACCAAAAATCAGAAAAATAAGGTTTTGAGTGACAATGACAACAATTCTTGATACATTTGCAACCACATGATGCACAAGGACGACGTGCACAATCTTGATCGTTATCACATGGAGTTTGCACAACGGGTCCCCTTGCTTCAGATTTCATACTCATATCTGTGTACACAAATTAAGAGTTAATAATACATTAATGGCATACATAAAAGAAGATTTTGAAAATAACAAGTTCATGTTAAAAGATGATTCCTAACCTGATGCAATGATGAGGAAAGCCAATGAGAATGCAAGTAGTGCCACACTACACCTCTTTGTGGTATCCATCTTGTTGAAAAACATGATTTTGGAATCCCTATTTATAAGTAAATGATGACACATTTTAAACGATATTCATTACAAGAAAATATCTCACTAGCAACCAATTTTAGTGACCAAAAGTTGTTAGTCACTGTCACAATCGAAATCGCGACGGGATGACGAACTAAAAATAAAAATTTGAAAAAAAGAGTTTTGGAGTCGCCACCATAGTTATTATAGGAAACTATGGAAAACCATAATAAAAAGAACAAGGTCTACGAAAATAAAGTTTGGGTACGAGAGTTGTTTACGCATAGGGAAGTTGTTAGCACCCTACAATGTCCGTCCTAAGACGGTACCTTTAATTAAAATACAAATGGATGTGGTCTCCTTTAAATATTTATTTTCCAAAATAATAAAACGAAAAAAATTCAAAAGAAACAAAAAATGATTTTTGTTTTTTGGACCCGACAAGGATTACTCTTTGCTCCTACGTATCTCCATTCATAATGAAGAATCAGGATCATGTAGTTCTTTATGAAAAAAAAATTTTGAAAAACAATTTGTTCGAAGAAGTTGATATCACCTTTTTTTTATATTTAAAAATTTTGTATATGCGGACTAGTTCAATGTAGCCTAAAGTAAAAAATGGTGTCGCACCTGTTGATTTCATTTTATTTCGGCAAAAGCTTAATAAACACTCAGATAGAGACAATCCATATATCTCCAATTTTGTTGCGCAATAAGAAAGATTAAGAAAAGTGCATAAAGCATATATCTTACAAAACATATACAAGCCAAAGTTCAGACTTTTATTTTCAAACACAATTAAGAAGAAATTGCAATCCTTTATTGTTGTGATTCTCTATTGGGATCGCATGAGTAAACATTATTACTCAACACCAAAAATCAGAAAAATAAGGTTTTGAGTGACAATGACAACAATTCTTGATACATTTGCAACCACATGATGCACAAGGACGACGTGCACAATCTTGATCGTTATCACATGGAGTTTGCACAACGGGTCCCCTTGCTTCAGATTTCATACTCATATCTGTGTACACAAATTAAGAGTTAATAATACATTAATGGCATACATAAAAGAAGATTTTGAAAATAACAAGTTCATGTTAAAAGATGATTCCTAACCTGATGCAATGATGAGGAAAGCCAATGAGAATGCAAGTAGTGCCACACTACACCTCTTTGTGGTATCCATCTTGTTGAAAAACATGATTTTGGAATCCCTATTTATAAGTAAATGATGACACATTTTAAACGATATTCATTACAAGAAAATGTCTCACTAGCAACCAATTTTAGTGACCAAAAGTTGTTAGTCACTGTCACAACCGAAATTGCGACGGGATGACGAACTAAAAATAAAAATTTGAAAAAAAGAGTTTTGGAGTTGCCACCATAGTTATTATAGGAAACTATGAAAAATCATAAAAAAAAAGAACAAGGTCTATGAAAACAAAGTTTGGGTACGAGAGTTGTTTACGCGTAGGGAAGGTGTTAGCACCCTACAATGTCCGTCCTAAGATGGTACCTTTAATTAAAATACAAATGGATGTGCTCTCCTTTAAATATTTATTTTTCAAAATAATAAAACGAAAAAAAATTCAAAAGAAACAAAAGATGATTTTTGTTTTTTGGACCCAACAAGGATTACTCTTTGCTCATACGTATCTCCATTCATAATGAAGAATCAGGGTCATGTAGTTCTTTATGAAAAAAAATTTTGAAAAACAATTTGTTCGAAGAAGTTGATATCAACTTTATGGAAAGAAAATTGAAAAACAATTTGTTCGAAGGTGAGTGGTTTTTTTATATGCGAGGGTTAAAAGAAATTGTGTGCTTAGGGTAAGTGAGATGTCTCCAGAATCATGAGGGAAAAGAATTGTCCTTATCCTCGTAATAAAGTTAGTCTTGATCTTGATTACAAAGAAATTTAAAAGGCAAGAATTAGTCTTAATATTATCACATTATGGGAATCAAATCAGAGAAAAAATCAGAGCACAAAATCAAATGTGATTAGAAAAATTAATTATAATTAGAAAAAAATATATTCTTGAGAAACATATTACTATTTTCCTCATCTGGAAAAAGAGTGTCACAAAATCAGAGCACAAAATCAATTACACTTAGGAAAAACGATTCCAAATATTAAAATAGATTCTGGTTCTAAAAAAAAAGAATCTCATCATTAACTTCTTGATTTGGAGCATAAACTACAAAGATAGAGCGAGGGTGAGAAAATAAAGTTTTGAGCTGCTGTTAGTTGCAAGTAAAAACGGTGTGGGTGTATAGAGTATTTTGGGCTAAAATAGAAACAAAGTCTCAAAAGAAAATACATAAAAGATTAAAATAGTCTTTTTTTTCTTTTTATTTATTATTATTATTATTATTTAGAAAAAGAAAAACCGAAGAAAAATCTTACTTACTTTTCTTATTTTTTAATTTTTAATTTTATTTTTTAAAAAAACAAATTATTATTATTTATTCTATTATGTATTTAGTGGTACGAAATTGAGTGTTGACAGTCATTATAGTGACCAATTTATAAAATAAAAAATTATTGGTTACTAAAATAGTCACTATTATGAATGAAAAATTATAATTGGTCTCTAAATTTATTTCTAAATTTTAACTACCAAAGAAAATTGGTCACCAAACATTAGCTACCTTACTTTTTTCTAACAAAGGAATTAGTTTTTAAATTAGTCTATAATTAATTAGTAACCAATTTAACGATCAATTATAATTTTTTATTCATAATAGTGACTATTTTAATAACAAATAATTTTTTTTATTTTGTAAATTAATATCTAAATTGGTCACTATAATGACAAACAATTTTTGATTACTACAATTAGTTGTTAATGAGATATTTTCTTGTAGTAATTCTCAATTCAAGTTAAACTTCATTAATTGTACATATAAAAGAAATCATTTATTGTTATCAATGGCAATAAATGAAAAGTGGTCCATGAAGTTGGTAACTATGATGAATGTATTGTGTGAAACTGCATTAATTGTACATATAAAAGAAAACGTGTATCATTATCAATGGTAATAAATGAAGAGTGGTCCATTAAGTTGGTCACTTTAATGAATGTATTGTGGGAGCTCGAAATGATCTTGTCAGTCTCAAACGACATTGTTTCAGCTGAGAACATCTTAGCCATATAAATAGATCATGTTAGCTAATATAAATAGATCATTGTTTCAACCTTGCTTTATATACAAAACGAATGATCATATATAGTATGTTCAAAACTTTGACTATCACGCTTCTTGATGATTGATGCATTGATTATAAATATAAATCAGTGATAAAATTATATTATTAAACATTGTATTATTATAATGTAGTTTTAGAAGTTAGTAAATTATTAATAAATATGCATGTGATTTCGTATGACCTTATTAAATACATGTTTCTTGCATTTTTTAGCAGTTGTTTAAATGTTTTTCTTTTAAGAAATCCAGAAAGGCAAACATCTTCTAGATTTTAATGAAATATTTATAAAGCTTTTTCATTTACATTTTATATTATAATAAATACATTTGTGTAAACTAATCGCCAATTGTTTAAAAGTGTACTTACTTATTTATTGGAATTATTATATTTCAAATAAACGAATTACCAAGAAAAAAAGTAATTCTCTTAAAATTAGTTTTGAAATATCACAATCATACATTCACATCAGTGAAAACACATACGTTATCGCGTCTCTGTGTTCACATCTTCTTAATTTTCGTAGAAATTTGAGTTAAAATAAATAAGAAATATATAACCAATTTTAAAATAGCTATTAAATGTAAAATTTGAAAAATAAGAAATTTTAAAAATAACGGTTAAAGACAAAAGAAATTTTTAAAATAACAGTTAAAAATAAATTATTTTTAAAATAATTAATTTTAAAAGTAGTAATTAAGGGTAAAATTGGAATATTGAAATGTGAACATAAAAGAGGATATCTCTTTATATATTGTTATAGATGCACATTCCTTCTTATCATGTGTGTAAATCAAATATTTGCTCTGTTTTTCAATGTCATCTTTCATCACTTTTTATCATCTTTTTCTCATTTTAAGCTTCACTTTCATCATTTTGAATAGCTAAAGTAATGGACTTCAATTATATTTTTTTATGTCATAGTCGAATTCATAATTTTAAACTCCCTTTCGATTTGCACTTTAATATATATATATATATATATATATATATATATA
>Ga0214542_1002126_pt1 | contig 41052 bp, 21 predicted proteins | sample CNSS1metaG_FD_160096 | JGI IMG/M metagenome (GOLD analysis project Ga0214542, IMG submission 160096) | Root nodule microbial communities from cowpea collected in UCLA plant growth center, Los Angeles, California, USA - CNSS1 | ecosystem: Host-associated > Plants > Roots > Nodule | place: USA... | reverse complement strand
TATGGCGGGTATATGTACATTCCCATACCCATCCCCAACTGAAAAAGTCGGGGATTCCCCATACCCATATCCATACCCAGTCAATGCGGGGATTCCCCGTCAAAACGGGAACGGGTTCGGGCAATACCCACGGGGACGGGTTTATTTGTCATCTCTAATCACTAGGTCTTATGGGAGGGATTTATAGTTGGAGAGTAACACTCTTGTCCATTGAATTTTCACACCTAATTAAGGATTGTTGTTTTGATTGCTTAATTTTAGCACAATATCATACATAATTAGTGTTTTTAAGGTATTCTGTTCCTTGTTTTTCTCTTTTTTGAATTTTATCAACTTTTAAAATTGCATTTTATACCACATTTCATGAATGGTTGGTTAGATTCAAATTTCTTCTCAGTGTTAGTTATAAATGAGAGTAATACTTTGTTAGCTCCTAAAGTTTCGATTTTCTTCAAATTCTACTCGTACTTTCTGGTCAACAAATTTAGAATTAGATTATTTGCTTCAGAACAAATTATTCAAAATATATATAATATTATATTTATTTCTATTATAATGAAATTTAAATTCTCTTATTATTTAGAGTTAGATTAATCATTTTTATCTTAATTTTATATTGAAACTCTAATAACTCTGTAATTAAAAAATACAACTAAAATATATTTTACTTAATTCTCTTCAAAGATATTAAATGCTTGATTATATTTTCTTCTTACTTCTTGGCATTTTTCTCCTCTAACATAGGTAAAGTATTTCATCTTACTTTATAAAAGTATAAATTTTAAAATAAAAAAAGTACAAGATTATAAAATTATATAATCCTAAATTATAAAATTATAAAATCAAAAAATTATAGAATTATAAAATTATAAAATTAAGAAAACATTGAACTTAGATATATAAAACAATACAATTATAAAATTGTACAACTATAAAAACTATAAAACTATACAATTGTAAAACTATACAACTGTAAATCTATAAAACTATAAAACTGTGAAATTATAAAATTATAAAATTATAAAATCTTATAATTACAAAATCATAAATTTATAAAATCTTAATATCATAAAATAATAATGTCATAAAATCATAAAATTACAAAATCTTTAAATTATAATATTATACTTGGGAAGTTGGATAATAAATTGATAATTTAATATTTTCATCGTATTCATATTCATACTATGACATACACAATGTATTCTTTAAACTTTAGCACATTACAAAATACATAATACTTGTCTTTTTCAGTTATACAAGAATTTGAAACGTTAATGTAAGAGTCCATAAAAAAAGTAATTAACACACAAGTGCACTTTTTTTTTTATGCGGATTTACGGACCGGCCCGCGCGGACTACAGGCTTATGCTGGCCAGGCTACTGCGAACCTGCAAGCTCACTACCCTGGCCCGCCCCGCAATTTTTTCGCGAACTTGCGGACGAACCCGATGGACCAGACCCATATTACCATCCTATGATAAATTGACTATAATCAATGGTGATTTTGTTTGAAAGCACTAATACAGATATAAAAATATAAATCAATTGATTATTCTTTCTTACATATATTTCATTGTTTTGTATAATGATGTATACGTATACCTCCTAAGAAAAAATAAAATCAGATCCATCATATATTTCATAGTAATAATGTAGTGTTTGCAAAAAGATAAATTATAAAATGAAAAAAAAAAACAATTTTACAAAGAACATTATTATAGTACAATGTAAGAAAAAAAATTAAAACTCTTAAATTAATAATAAAAATGTAAGAGAAAATGAAAACTCTATAAAAAAAAAGACGAAAAAACTTATTGAACTTTCAACGGTCAAAAAATCAGTAATATGAATATAGAAGCATAATAGTTCAGTGGATGATTCGGCTAAGGGGATTAGTTTTTCAAGAGAGTGATTAGGAAGATGTATATAATGCAACATCAAAATGAGGAGGTAGAACAAGGTGGAATTTGGATTTGGATTATAAATTTAGGATCCCAACTAGATTATTTTATACATAAATTATAAAATATTAATTTTGATTTAAGAGAGATAGCGTGATAGTGCCCAATACACCGGTAACTCCCATTATATGAAATGGGTTTAATATCCAATTATAAAATCCTTGAAAAAAGAGAATGAATCAAAACATGTAGGTGCTACACCAAAATTTCGAGCAAAGAACCAATCAGATTGACCCAAAAACGCATAGTTTCTCCGTCAAAAATAACTTCTCAAGTTGGGGAACGCATAAGATATTTATCTAAACATGTAGGTCCTTGAACAAATCCTACATTAGCCCAAGACGTTGGTCTCTAACTAGAAAAGTAAATGTTTGAACTTAAGAAGCATCTGATTCAATGGGCCCATAAAACTCACTAGGATAAGCGGTATTATTAAACCAGACAAAGCAACAAGCAATAAAACCAAAAACAGATAAAACACCTAAACTATAAGATAAGTAAGCTTCTCCAGACCATACAAGTGCACGTCGAGCCCATGCAAAGGGTTTGGTTAAGATATGCCAGATTTGTTGGGATTTTTAGGACTTTTGATAATATGAGAGATATAAGATATATATGTGATATGTTATACGGAGGAACATGTTTTTGTATTTTATTGATATACCCTATATATAGAGCAAAATATAACAAATATCAAGTATAAAATATTTAGAATATCTTACCCCTAATCTAAAATAATAACTAATTTCTAAAACTGAAACATATCTCTAAAACTGAAATATTTTCTAAAAATTAATTTAAATAAAAAAATATATTAAGTAATATTCTCAACAAGATTCCACCAAGAATACAAATGGAACCCAACCATACATGCCCTCCAATAATATCTTCTAAATCGTCCACACTAACAATCCACCCTTCATCCCCAAAAGGAGATTTTAATAAACATCCAAATATTTGTTTCACGATTTATTGTTTTAGTTGTCTCTATACTCATGTATTCTTAATAACTTATTGAGAAAGAATATTATGACCAGAAACAAAACCTTAATCTTTTTTATTAACTAATGTCCATCAAATTTAATTTAATTTTTATTTTTTAAATAATAAAGATATATAAATAAAAGGATAAAAAAATTTCTTAAACTTAATATAAATAATATAATAATATATAAATTTAATTTTAAAATATATAAAATTAAAATTAAATTAAAAAAATAGTGGGAGAGCCGTAACTCTTTTATGTGATTATGATGTTCCGCCACTCGATACAATCTTAGCACTAGTAAATGATATTAGGTATATATAGTTGAAAAAAAAATACTTTTTTTTAATTACACTAAATTTTGCAAGTACATCATGTAAGTAAATAACCATAGGCCAATTCCCATCTCAAAAACATTCGACTACCACAAGAAATTAATTTACAATTTTTTTTTTTTATATTTTACAGGTTTTCTTGTTTCTATTATTCATCAAAAGTATCCATGGTAAATCTGTCTAATAAGAACAAAATAGCCATTTTAAAGTGCAAGAATTTTCTAGATTTTAGTATTTACCAAATGATGCCACCACCATTATTATTTTAAGTTGGATTTAAAACTTCTAGCATTTATATCATATGTCGACTCTCAAGTGCTAGGTTTTATACGCAACTTTCTGGTAATATCCCCTGAATTGATTGTGGGGTATATTTCATATTAATTATTTAAAAAACAACTTTTAATTTTTTTTAATATATTAATTTTAGAAAAAACTTAATTTCTTTATTTCTTCTCCATAAGTTCTTATAGACAAATCCATAAAAAAAAACACATCATATATTTGTTATTCTATTAAGAGCTAAAACTTTTATCTTTATTCGAAAATTGCATATGGTTCATCTCATCCTTCTGGTATTTAGTACGAACGTCTTTCGTTATTATGACCAACTACTAAAGGAAAAACCATCCACAATTACGTAAGTAGTAGCTTTGCATTATAATGAAATTCTTCACAAAGTTGAAAACATAAGAACAAACAAGGAAATTACATAATCCATATATCTTAATAATACTAACCTAAAATTCAAAAGTAACTAAATGAAGGATCCACACAGGTGTAACGAGCCTGCATGCGCGACATATCATCGCGATGGTTGTGAAACTTCCGAAACACAACAACCTTTATTTTCTGACATAACAAAAGACAGAAAGTAAAAACCGATATATGGATGGGTTGACAGAGAGGCGAAGGTTTTTAAGTTTTGGTTTTATTAGGGAGTTGCTGGATAACGGTAATGGCGACGTTGCAGAGCTTGCGGAAGACGGCGCTCTCAACGGAGAGGACGTCGTCGTCGCCGGGGATGGAGGCGTCGCAGGTGTCGATGGCAGCCAAGGCAGCCTTGAGCCAGAGCTGAGCGTCACCTGCAGCGTCTGCCATCAAGGCAGCAATGGTGTCCTCCAGCTGGCTCTCGGCGTCCAGGATGTTCTCCTTGCAATCAGCCAAACCCTGTTGAACATCAGGGTCAAGTTGGTCGTCGTCGATGAGGATTTTGGTGTCGGCGAGGATGCCGGAAGCGTTTCTGGCGGCAAACCTAAGGGAAAGGATTGCCAAGTCTTTGAGGTTTGAGCTACTTGGTGGGTCGGAAGAGAGGACCTCAACGCAGAGGTCTCTGGTTGGGGACGCTGCGCACACCTTGTCGATCACAGCCTTTGCGTCTGTTGTATCCTTCCCGCCATTAGCAGCTGCTTGGTGTGCCATTGCAGCCACGCAAAGAGCCATCACCCAGAGGAGTTTTGCAGAGGGATCCATTTTTTATTCACAAATCACAGTCGAAGCTTTTATTTTTCTTCTTATTGGTTTGGTGGTTTTTTATGCTTTTTACACCAAGACGAGTTATCGATGGATCTTCGGACAGGGATTTATAGTGGAAGACTACCACTCCTGTCCATTCATTTTTTTCATACCTAATTAACCATTTTTCATTTTCGATGCTAATTTTAGCGCAACATCACTGGTTTCGCAAAGTATTAACAGCCAACCCTACGTGTTTTTGTGCTTCTCATTCATTCTGAGTTTCTGCTTTTACTCTCTTTTTGGCTTCAACTAACTTCTCAAACTGTATCTTATACCGCTTCTTACGCATGCAAATTAGGAGGAACAAATTCCTCCTACTTCCAAAGTTTCTAATTGTTTAATATAATTTTAAAAAATAACATTACCATATATTTGAATTAAAACTTCTATTAATTAAGACATTTTATCCTTTTATTGCTAATAGTGGATATTAAAGAGAAACCATTGTAATAATAAACTAAAAGGTCTAAACACGTAGAAAAGAACTAGTGATTCCTCGAATACTTTTGTTTGTGCATGAGTTGAAATATTCCGAATATCAAAATATGTATTTGGAATACTAATATATAGTTCTATACTTTAATCAATCCAGTTTTGCAATAAAAGAATAATTATATTCAGAAAATTATCTTTTTTGATAAATTTTTTGTTGACAAATTTCACAAAATTTGTATGAATAGAATTAAAATAGATTAACATTTTTATTTATTTTTTACTAAAATAAAATAATAAAGTAGTGTTTTTTTTACCTAAATTGATAGTTTTTAAAGTTTGTAAAAAAAAATTGTTAACCTATAACATTATATTCTAAAACATAAATTTCTGTTAGGAACTAAATTTCAGGACATATATTTATTGTTTTTTAGGTGTTTGGCATGAGAGGTACATTTATTGCTTTTTACGGGTGTTATGGACTAAAAAAAGTGATAATTTTAACGATCGAATAAGTACTTTTGGTAATAGCCTAAAATATGGGCAGGGAGTGGGCTGTCACTGGGTCATTTTTATCATATACAGTGTGATCTCCTCCTATTCACGTTAGTTTTTAGAGATAAATTTGTTTTACCCTTTAAAAGGTTAGGGATTATTTATTCAGATTTAGCGCTCCACTATTTTTTTCATATTTTCATTTTCTTTTGTGATATAGTTTAAGGTGTTGCACATGATTGATATCGTTTGTGAACACTTGGGGTGACAAATAACATGATGCTTTTGTACTACTGATTTTAATTTTAGAAAAATTATAATTTGAATCCTATTTTTTAACTCTTTTTTTTATTTTCTGACGTGTTTTAGTATGGGTCATTAATTCTTTCAAAGAAAAAAATAGTGGTAAATTAATTAATGACTCACACTAAATCACATCAAGAAGAAAGTAAATGATGAGAGTCAAAAAAATATAAGTCATAATATCATTGTCCTTAATTTCAAGGGTTAAATATATTTTTGGTCATTCAATCTTAGTAGTGAAAATTGAAATTAGTCAATTTTAGAAACTTTGAACCAATTTAGCTCATCAACTTTGTAAATATGTGGATTTAGTCCAGTATTAAAATTTATTTATACCATTTAACACATGTTCGCTTTAATGTTATCTGAGAACATGTTTGAAACGTCAAATAAACTTAAAAACATTTTGTTTAAAAAACTAAATACACGCATATTTTAAGATGAAAAACTAAATTAGTTCAAAATTTCTAAAAGAGACTAATTATAATTATCATTAAAAATTGAAAATAAAAACATATTCAACCCCCATAGCCAAATTAGTTTTTATTGCTTTTTTAAGGCTTTTAACTTATTTTGAATGTTTTATTTTCTTGTTATTTGTGCAAACCAGTGTACTGGCCTGACAAGAGTTTGGTGGTGAATCACACAAAATAAATTGTTTAAAATTTTTGAGTATATTAATTTAAGAATATAAATAAAATTTAACATAAATATCCAAAACTAATTAAAGTTAAGATTTATAGAAGAAAAATAATAAAAAGTAGATGTTATTTAAAAAAAAATAGAAAAGCACCAAATGATAACTAAGGCAGGGTTATGAAAAAAATTGACCTAAATAAGGGGGAAGAACCAATCTTAGCTAGTTGTTGGATAAAAATACTTTGAAATAAATGTACCTCAACTCAATTTTTATGTCAGATTGATCAAAATGAATTGTGATCCAACAAATTTCTAAGAGAATCGATATTATGGAACATGTCATGTTACAGTAAATTCATTGTAAGCAAATTTTCCTTTATTCTATAATTGAAATCCAATGGTATACAAATTAATTAACTTATGAAAAAAGCCTAAAAGTTGAAGAAGAATCAACAAATATTTCTTCATGGTTGGAAAACTTGTATGCCTGGAAACAATGTAGAACAGTAGAAGCTAGTTCATAAATTCCCTACAATTAGGGGCTTTACAGAGACAGGGAACCTTCAGTTCATCTGGCTCATCTACATCGAACAAATAATTATACCTGTTGCAACATTTAAAGACCAAAAATCATGTTAAACTAAATAACATCTTCATTCCTAAAAGTAAGACATGATTATATTATTATATATGATGTTTGTCACGTTCAGTTCAATATGTTTTATGCACAAACGTTAAAATTATACAAACACAACAAACCGTACGTTAGTTCTTCACCAGCTGAAACATTGGTCTTCGCAATAAGCACAATCCGATTCTCCTCATCACTCAAGCACATAATCCTTGCAAAGCAGTTTGGCATGCACTGTAACAGAACAGGTTGATTCATAAACTTTTTTCATCAACAAATAATTCATCATTGAACACCAACATTTCCCACATTTTTTTAGTGCCATAGAGCAACTAAAGTACATGAAATCAGTTCGAGCTTCAGCGCAAAACCAGAGTCCAGAGACAAGATTCGTTAGAATGACTTACAGAATGGTTTATTATACGTGCAATATTGCCCTTATCCGTTGCGTCAATCATCACTTCATCACTAATCTTGAACAACTGCATAGTTTATATCATTTGGCATTTAGATCGCAGTAAAATGAATCCCAACGTTAACACTAAACATCTGTAGTAAAAATTTGAAGAACATGAACTAGAGGTACAAATGGAACAGAACACCAAAGTTCAAGTCACAATTCCCCGTGTTCCCAACTAAAAAGTTTAGCTTTGGCAGTTTGACTATCTTGGAAAGGGAGAGAGAATCAATTCGCATACATAAAAAATGGAGCTGCGTAACCTTCAAGATTTAAGACCCAAGTAGAATTAATGAGAATAAAAAGGGCTATTTATCTGAAATCAAATCTTGATAAATCTCATTATTTACAGGATTTCTGTATAAAAATCCTTTAAAAAGTTGGAATTAAAAACAATTAATTTATCATTTTTCACTGTGAAGCAGACAGCAAGCCAAAGCACACAAATTTGAAATTTGAGTTACCAATCAAATGAAATCTCATTATTTTATCAGGATAAGGCAGCACACAGAAAGTGTCTGGGTGTAATGTGCAATACTGACATAAAAAAACAAGATACTCACGTAACAATCTTTGCCTTCTGAACGATACTTTGCTTCCCTTAGGTCTGCAATACTACGTCGTACCTGCTCACCACGATATTCAACAACCTGCAGACACGCATAAAAAACAAGTCCATATTGTGCTTCAAGGAAACTAGGGTAATACTTATCCTAAATTAATATAGTTACCATTTCTCCTTCTTGTAAATCTCTACGAGCAAAGAGGCCCCATCCATGAATTCCTGATTTTCCTAAGCAAACTCTTTGGCTTTCTGTCTTCTGCAAAACCCCAAAACATTAAAGGTTGAATATAACAAGGCAAGATTACCAGACAAAATGCTAATTTCAAAATAAAAGTTAAGTTTTAATTTGACCAAATGGAGAGACTAACTAACCCGTAAATGATGAAGACGTTCCTTAAGAGAAGAAAATTCAAGAGCTTGAGCAACCTGTCACAGAACAACATTACAACTTAGGAAAAATAATCTACCAAACGGGAAAAAATCCAGTCACGACTCAAAAAGATTGGTTATCCATTTCAAAAGCTAGAGGTCGGACACCAAAAGAATATTACCTTGATACCATTCAATTGAGTTATTTCACTTAAAGAGTGAAGCTTTGGCCCCCCAAGCAAGTGAATTGTAGCCGCAGCATTCTTCTGGCAATACGAGAGGAAATAAGTTGAATGAGACCAAACTAGACAGATTAGATAATGTAAGTAGGGATAACTAGGCTTTTTCACTTTTTAGGTATAATTTAAAAAAAAAAACTTTAACGGATAGATTTCAAAAATATTACAGGGTAAATATATATATATATATATATATATATATATATATATATATATATATATATATATATATATATATAAGGTTGAATTTTAAAATGCGGCTTTACTTTTAAAAAAAATCATATTATAAAAAAGATGTTTATTATTTAAAAAAATAAGGTCATTATAAAATCTCAGTTTTTTTATTAAAATTTGTGTTCTTAAATACGATTTCCTTTAATTAGAAATTGCGTTTTAAAATTCAGCTTACTAATTATATCCTTAAATTGTTTTAGTTCATAAAGTTATTAAATGTAAAAATCCCAAATAACCCCTTTACACTAAATCCAGATTTTAGTATTTTAGTTCTGGATGCAGCTGAAATACCGGAAGGGACTATGACCATAAAACAAAAGACTATAAAATTTCATATAATTTTACGGCCACAATAGAATGTTCTAAATCACCTTATTGGAAGACCTTTCGTATACACGAATGCGGGCAGCAGACAGTGGATCAATCTCATGAATTTCAGAGTTTGAAGGTTCAAGAAGTTCTACATTCTTTGTTGAAGCCAGACGTGATCCCCTGAAGCACCTCGGGTGATTTTGAAGCGAAATTGTCGGTGAGAATACCTCCATGGGTGTATGTACAACCAGTCCTGAATCTGGGTTTGGGACCCTAAAATAATATTTACTTATATATGAACATTCTCATAAAAAAAAAAAATCACATGGAAAATAAGTCATTGTTATTTGGTGGCCAAAGCTCAAACCTGTGAATTGCACAGTATGTTAGCATCTTCGTTGTTGTAGTCCCATTCTTTTCTGTCGAATGCAACTGTAAATTTAAACAATATCAATATTTCCCCAGCAGTGGTAATGGTAATCGTCATACAATTAAATGCTAACTTGCCTGGAACTTTATTTATTATGGAAAGCTTGATGAAGCAAGTTAAGAAGAAAAAAATAAAAGCGAGTTTAGAACTTTGGTTTGTTCATATTCAAAAGCACTATTAAACTTACTTCCATGATATATCCCATTCTTGACGCGCACGTCACATGAAAATGTGTAGCACATTTGCAACAACTTATACAGGAACCGTGCCTTTGTTTACAGATCACGCAAGTCTGCCATCAAAAATAGACACGAAACATGAAACAATGAATCTAATCTAGAAGTATAGCACGACCAAACCCAACAAGAAAAGGGGGAAACAAAATGTTAAATAACAACCTATCCACTATGTTACCGATAAATATGAGTAAAATCATAGGGAGAAGTGTTTGTATTTGCATTGAATTGAAGGTGGAAGATTAGAAGATGTATGTTCAGGTTATTTATGTATTGTTAGCGTGTAATTTATGTTGAGTAGGAAGTGTTTGTAAAAGTAATATTTTATTATACGATTTCCATGGATATCAAAAGAAGCACAAAGTTTTGAAGGTACTGCTAGAAAGAATGTTGTAGGCTTGTAGCTGAAACCACTTGAGAAAGAACATAGACACTTCAGTCCAATGCCATACCTTCGAAAAGGAATTACGAGGAATCTTGAGGATTCCAGTGGCCGGTTCCATTGCCTCATGATTTTGGAAAAGAACTTCAGGCTGAAACCAAGCGCATGTGACATGAACCCACAACATCTCAACATCAGTTGGCTTCAGAGCCCCACCTGCAAATCATTTTCCCCGTATTGTAAAAGTAGATTAGCAATCGATCGTGGCCAAAAATAATGAGGGTAAAACAATTATTCAAATGGTAAGTGGACAGTTCTAGGACTTTAGATGTAATCATATCTGCATGAAGCTTATAGGAAGATTCTCCTTTTTATCAGATTTTCCCAAAGAGAATTCTCCTAAAATTTGTAAAAAGCTGGCAAAATTAATAGCACTCATAAATTGGTGTAGAGATTAAATATCAAAGAAAATCAAGTCATTCTTGGTATACGTGAAAACTAGTCCACTTCTTGGTGAAAAACTAGTGTATTCGATCCATCAGTTGCTACTGTCGCAGTGAAGTAATAGGATCAGCATATACAACAATGTCAAACAACAAAAAATACTCGGTGCAAATAACCTACCTTTTACTGGGCAGAGGCAACACTCTCTCTCAACATCAGGAGTTTCACAAACTCTACAAACCCAGGAAGTAAAGTCCTGAACATTATTTGCCCCGTAGCATTCTTGGTGAACAGCCATTTGGCACCTGCACAATAAACAAATGCACATAACATGATTGACGGTTCATCAAGTAAGTTAGAAATGAAACTTTTTCATATCCATCATAACATGAACAATGATGAAAACACCTGTTACAGATGATAATTTTGTTATATTCCCAATCTTCGACCCATCTGCAAATGGCACATCTTTCTGTTGTCCATTTTGCATAAACTGGCTCGTACTTCTCTGAAAAAAATAAGGTAAAAGGAAGATTAATTTCTCCCTTTCCAAGATATATTCAATAAGACATATGACTTCCACGTGTCATAACACCTGATCGCATAAGAGAAATTGAGGCTTCAATATGTAATGGTTTATATGAAATAGAAATTCACCTTGTAAAAGGGAGAGAATTTGCTGCTGATCTAACTGCGGGGGAATTCCCCTTGGGGTCTTGTGGTCAGTGATCTGAAGTAAATATTATTATTAGTTAAAATATAAGAAACACATTATATGGAAAAATGAAGGCACGATATACACACATTACACCCCAATATAGCTGCGTAATTGAAAATTGGGAGATGTTTGAAATAGAAAGATGTAGACACTAGACAGCACTGAAGTCATCCGAGTAATATTTTTCATAAATGTGAATACCAAAGAAAAAAACACATAATTCACCATAGAGTATTATCATGCATCTAGTATGACAAGAACTGGCACAAACCCATTTTATTAGCGGTTGCATTGTGCTTTCTACTTTCACGCTATGTTTCCATTTTTTGGCTTTGCAACCTGCATGTCTTTCCCATTCAGTGAGTGTATACTTCCTTGAACTACACAAGCCGCAATTGCACATAACCCTGGAAGAAAATTTAATAAAAAGAAGCTATGTTAATTTCCACTTGAATGACATAATATGTTTAATCACCACAAGTTGTTCACTTGTTCACAGATCGGACATAGGTTTGCTTACATATGTAATATAAAAATAAGTGTTGGAGACTTACAAATGAAGCTTTGGAATATAGATTCCTTCCAGGTCATTGCATACCACAGCAATATTTTCAGGTAATACAAGTTCTTGGCTATTCTCCATTGATCTATGTCGAAAAATGTCACATAAGATTCAAAGAATAAAATCAAAATCAAAATATCCGATATCCTTAAAAGAATGAGTAGAGAGGAAGGAATAAATAATTTCTACGTACATCTTTTCTGACTTCTGTGCATGAGATGTTGATAATTTACAATTGAATTTTCCCTTGCAATCGGGGCAATAATAATCCATATTTTCCAGATCCTGCATTAAGAAACTAATCAGTCTTATACTTTTCTTTTTTTATCAATTGAAATAAAACAAGCAGGAGAAAAATGAAAACTGTCGACACATGATACCTTGAAAAGTTTACTGGAAATTTTGTCACACTCAGCATGCACCCAAACATTACAACCATCACAACATACCTGTCAGAAAATAGCCCCGCAGGCCACCAGATCTCAATTTTATTTATTTTTTTTGTTGAAATAAATAAATAAAATCTAATAGATACATTAAGAAAGTAGACAATCTCACCCAATTTCCACCATCTGAATGGTGCCAAATCTTTTTGCAAATCCCACAATATTGTTTCGATTTAATTAACTGTTATAACAGAATCCAATAAAGGTAATCAAATGTCAGCAACAAATTTATCCTGTCAAGAAATGAAAGATATCTAAGCAGAGTCGTCGCAGAACCTTTGCACAGGGCTTGCAATAGTGCTGAGGAGCACTACTTGAATCCTTAATCTTCTTTATGGTTTTGCATGGCAACAACAAACCACAACCAACACAAGATAGTGTACCCTACATAATTTATTCACCGGAAAAAAAAAATCTAGAATTAACCACACTGTAAGATTTAAAAGATTAATTGACAAAAAATTATCCATACTCACGTACAGATATGGAAAGTAATGAAAGGCTTAAAAAAGTTTTCGGAAAAATAAGGAAGGGAAAAAATAGTTTACCTACCAGCCAACTGATCCCGAGTTTACACAAATAAATTTAACTATATGGTTCAGTTTACAAAACCATGATAATGCATACGATTTAGCTATAGGGCAATAGGTGATGGATGACTCAACAAATAGAAAAAGGTTTTACTGAAAACTACAATGAGATAACCTTAAATGTTACACTTTCCACTTTTTTTTATTCCGTAAACAGGAAGGAATGTATGCGAAATATGCTTTCGCACAGATAGTGTGACATAACACTACAACATTATGCGTACGTCATCATATCAAAGGCATGTTTCTGAAGTCTACGTGAGAGATTTGAACAAACTAAAACTCAGTCAGCCACGCCTATAGAAACTCAGTCAGCCATGGCTATGCTATATCCTATGGAAAGACATCAAGAAAACATTGTAAGAAAACATTTTAAGAAAACTGCATGATTGAAAATTCATAATACCATCAGTCCACTTTGATTTTGCATTTTGGGTCACTGAAAAAAATACTCACTCATAGTATGGCATGTTGATTTGAACTCTTGAAGTAGGGAGTGACTACATTAGAGGCTATAGCGTAAATATCATTAAGCACTCATTAGTCCTTTCAACTAAGACGAATATCAGCTAATGCAGTGCAGCCTTTGTAATCTATATTGCAAGTTCACGACATCACTAGACCTCTTTCTTAAGCTAAATGAAGCTTATAGATGCTCTCGTCATCAGTCTAAGCATGATCATACGCAATACAAAGTGAAAGATATAAAATTACCTGGTCTTTATAGGAATCCGCAGCCACCAAATTCTGCTCAGCTTCCAAGTGTAAGTCCAAAATGCCATCTTCAGCCAACATTGCCTCTTCCATTGCCTTGTGAAAGTCACTTGCTTTATTTTTGTACAGTTTGATCTGCTCCTGGAATCTGAACAAAGGCAATTTTAGTAAGTAAATACAAAACATTCTTGCGGAAATAACTGCAGCAGATACGCACCTGTCCATGAATTCCCAGAAGGGGAATATCATCCCCTGCTTCACCCAGGCATAGTCCTGCCCATCATAATTCTCTTAGAAATATTTAAACATTAAAAAAACAACCTAAAGCTCAAGTCTATGAACAAGTACTACACAAGTAAAAATTTAGTGCATATTTGATTCCTTTCTCATTTTTAAGTTGCAATAACAACCTAAAACAATTCCACATAACTCAACAATAAATTTCTCAACCAACACTATGCATTTTAAAATCCAAACATCGGAACAACTCCAATATAATATTTTTTTTTTCATCTTGTCCAATATCTCCTTGAATTGTCTAAGCAACCTGTTTAGTTTCCTTTTTAAAAAAAAAAACAGTCATTTTCTAAATAGAAATCAAACCTTACCCTTCGATTCCCTTTTTTGGAGTAACCAAAAAACATAACACAAAGTGCAGAAGGGACACAGCAGTTTATGACGGATTTGGGAGCTCGAAAGAAAGGATCAATGACTACAGCAGGCCAAGCAGGATGGGTCTTCCCACACTTTGCCCAAACTATATCACCCAAACAAAAATCCTCCAATCTGCAAGCATCCCTCTTTCTTTTGCCACTTCCATTCACACGTTCAACCTCGGTACTTAGTCCAGGCACATCATCGCTCTTTTCTTTAACAAACAAAGAACGACCTCCACTAACAGTCTTTTTAACAGTCTTTACCGAGTACTCAGAATCTCTTAGCTCAGCAGAACATGGTGGAAAACAAGGAGAATCTCGCTCACTACTCATGGCAGCAACGTCTTGTAAAGCGTTACTCCAGTTTTCAGACCCTAATCGTTCGTAAAGAACAGAATCATTGAACCTGCGAGGAAGTTTCTTGGCGCGACCTCTGAAAGACTGGGGTTGAATGGCACGAACCCCTTCTTCTGATTGCGGTAGCAGGTTTTGAATTGTGCCATTGGAGTCCATTTCATTTGAATTGGACGGCGCCTCACTGGATCCAGAGACTCCTTCAGCAGAAAAAAAAACATTTGTTCTCCTTTTCTTCTGAATCGCCAAATTCCCTCGTTTCTCTGACTTGAACCATTTCCGCTCTGGAATTTCAGTTTTCATGCTCCGCTTGATGATCATCTTAAGAACACACAAAAAATATATTCATGTATTTGAATAAGAAGAAATTTAGATGCAGAGATAATGGCTGGTAGTGGTTTTGTGACATTTGAAGCAAGTAGAGAGGGCAAAATTTTGCAAAATTAAGAAAAAGCGCGAATTCTCAATTTTCTTGATTGTCTGATGGCGCCAAAATTTGAGGGTTACAATGCTATAGTTTTTTCAGTTATATATAACAGATTCAGCTGCCGTCAATAACCAGAAATTAACTATTTTTAAAAATGTTAACAATGGTAAAATCAGATTTATTAAAATATAATTAGTATTCTAAAAACGCACATAGTGGAAAACATTTAGTGTACTTTTCTTACACTCAATTCATTAAAGAAAAAACTAAAAATATAATACTCATTACAAATCTAAACATTTCAAATAATTGTGCATAATTGTGCAATAGTAAACAAATTAAAATAAATATACATGAACAACACTCAAAACAAGTTGTTAGATATTATGTACTTTCCTCTATTTTTTTCATGCTGCTTTGTACTACAGGTGTGAAAAAACTGAGAACATACTATTTTCTTTTTAAATTACATCCTAAAATTTAAATATATTTAGAATTATCAACTCAAATATTCATTATTATTCTTTAGTTACATTCAAAATATTAAGTGATGGACTTTTCTCTTCATTTCTCCTTTTTTTTTTCACACGCTTACTCATTTTCTAAGTTATTAACTTTTTTCTTCAATTCTCTCAATATTTTTATTGTACACTTACTTTACCATATTTCAGTTGGCAATAAAAATTATAACCTAAGTGAAATTGATTCGTGAAATCTCTCAAAATATATTTTGAACACAAACACAAGATCTCCCCAAAAAATATAAAAGATACATTAAATATTTAACTCATTAACTATTTGTTATTTGTCTTGTTGTCTCCTTTGTAGTTTTATTCTCTAGCATCTCTTTTGACAAAATAAATTAAGAACATAATCTAAGATACTTATAAAATCATAAAAAATGTTTTTTTACCTTCAAAGTTAAATAATTTATTTGTGAAATCTCTAAAAATATTTTTTTAACACAAACACAAAATCTCTCAAAAAATTATATAAAATATACATTAAATATTTAACTCATTAACTACTTGTTATTTGTTTTGCTGTATCCGTTGTAGTTTTATTTTTTGGTATCTCTCTTAACAAAATAGATTAAGAATATACTCCAAGATACTGCTAGATACTCTAAAGTATAAAAAAAAATGTTTTTTGACCTTCAAAGTTAAACAAGTTTATACTTAATAATTTAATTATTTTAATTCATTTTAAATCCACATTCAAAATTCTAACTTTTTTTTTCTTTTATCATCCTTCTTCTACTTTTATTACTCCATACAAAAAATAATAATATCCTCAAAGTAAATTCATAGAACATGTTTTCTTAATGTAAACCCTAAAATCCAAAATCAAAAGAACTAAAAAATCTTTCATCTAATCACTAATTGTCCATCTCGTACATCACATGCCATCAGATAGATAAAATTGAGAAAAAAAAAATGATTTCAAATTTAACAAAGTAAAGTGATTAAGATTAGGATCTTACCTCAGGTTATCAATATTATCATTGAGGATGAGCAAAAATCATGAACCATAATCTCATCTTGAACATACGAACTCAACTCACCAAGAGAAATGTGCTCCTACATGTAATAATCATTAGGCACTCAAAATATGTTTGAGAATATATAGTGAGAGGTAGTCGTTGAAAAGTAGGGTTCTCTACAAAAGTTACACGTTATATAACATTAAAAATAAAATATATTAACGAATAATAAATATAAACATTTAAAAATAATTAAATAATAAACATTGCTAATCATGCATTAAAAATATCAACAAATAATAAAAGTGTGGATTTAAAATGATTAATCAATTTTAAAAAATATTTTCAAAAGGCATGATGGTTTAGACTGAAAGTATAAAACTTGAAAAATGTTGAGAAAGATATTAGAAAAACAAAACAAGACAATACAAAAGTGTGATTATATAATTAATTAAATCACTTTCACAATTATGATAAACGATGATAGAGCATATCCTTTTATTATAATAATAATAATTCATTTATACTTATTCACATGAGTTTAACAGTTTTATTACAATCATTCGATTGAAACATGTTATTTTATTATCATTTATTAGTTACTATTAATCTTAGATAAATATTTTGAGAGTATAATATATATATATATATAATAAAGAAGTTGTATTATAGTTTGTATTTTTTAAATATTATTTTTAAAAAAGTTACTTTGGTTTTCATAAGTAATTTTTGTTATGGGTGATAAAACGGGTCAGTCTGACATGTTTTGGTCCCACTCGCTCTTGATCTACAAAAAATGGGTTGGACCGGACTGGTTCGCCATTAGCAAATGGGTTGGATACTGCAACCTATCTCGTCTTAAGGTGGACTGACGGATCGACAGGTTGATCAGCTACTTTTTTTTTTAATTTTTAATTTTATTAATTTATTTTAACTTTTAAAATTTTTATTTATTATATATATAATATTTATTTATATAATATAATTTTTTTAATTTTAAACACAACAAGTTAAAAAAAAAAAATAGGTTGATGGACCAGGGTGAACTGGCCCGCCAAACTAGTGGACTAGACAAACTGGATTACAACGGATTGACAGGTTAAAAATTCTAATTATGTTCATCCTTTTCTTGACTAACGAACCTGACCTGCTTTGACATGTCTAATTGTGATCCATAACTTATAAACAAATAAAATACAGAGTCGAGTCTTAAAGGAAAGTTAAAGAAGGTATATTTTGATGGAAGAAAAAAAAACATTACAAACATGAAAATTTCACTGGTAAATTAATATTTTAGACTGGCGTGTGATGACGGAAAATTCATCAATGATTTAAAAGTAATTCTTATACAAATTTTGCAGTTAAAATTTATTTATTATCCAAAATTCATGATGACTATATTACACATGGGCCAGAATATTGTTAGTTTACATATTGACCAAAATTTCTTTGATAACTGTACATATAGTCAAATTCAATAGTTTATTCATATGTGCATGCCACAAATTCAATAATTTATCTATGATATTAAATTTGTCTATAGTTATCCTCTGTTCAAATTTTGCACACAACTTCCTCTTAATATTTTGTTATAATGTAAGATATTCTTTACTATTGAGGTTTTTAATGTTATCAATGACAATATTGGAGTAAAAATAAAACATTCTTGTATTATTTTTCTAAAAAAAATATAAAATATAAAAGGACTTCATATTACTATTTTGTATTTAATTTATCTACCACCCATTAAATGTTGGTAATTGTTTATATGATCCTACAAGGTGAATGAATTACATTATAAGATGTTAAAATTGATAAAAGTTGTAATGTGTTCACCTATACCTTTTATATAGTAAACATGTTACATGAAATTTTAAAGTGGATTAATGATGCAACAGGTGATTGATGCATGATGATGGTGTTTAAAAAATATATTAAATATGTATTCTAAGCTCTCTCTTTTTAACCTCTGATAATGATTTGTTGAAAGTGTGAGATGAAACATTTAAAATTTGATAAAGAAAATAGGTTTGATTAAACAACATTAAAAAATATTAACTTAAAGTGTGTTTTTTTTCATCTAAACGAGAAAAAATGCAATGAGAAAACATGAAGAATTATACTTGTTTAAGTCGACTTTTCTCACTTAAGAAAAAAGAGATGTCAATCATAGATGACAAAACTGTAAATATATCTTTTAGAGATTTCCTTAATAGCATCTCAATAGAAGATATGATTTATTTACATGCTCAGTTTCTAATGAATAAAGATTGCTCTTGTATAAATAGTTACTATCATATCTTTATAGTATATGCTTGTTTATTTTTATATATTTATTTATTATCTTCGTCTCTTTAATTTTTAATATATTTTTTTCATTTAGAAAAATATTTAACTCTGTAAAAATCTTAAATCAATAAGAAAAAATATTCAACAATGATACAACGCTAAGTTAAGTATTTAAGATTCGATACTTAAATTAAAAATTCGTTTTACATGAACATGATATGCTTACAGATATTTGTAACAATGCACTACAAAATTATAGAAAGGTTGAATATGTTATTTTATAGGATATGTTTCCCTATTTCTTAGGTACATAACGAATACTAAAATAGATATTAAGTTACTACCTAAGACGGTATAGGGGAAGGTACAAGTATTTTTTAAAACGAGAGTATCAAATGTATTTTTTAGAAGAAAAGTTTTCAAGAAAGTAATAGAGGGAACTTAGCAATATGGGCGGGGAATAGCATTGTCTTTAATGTTTTGGCAATCAAAGGGGGCTTCTCTCTGCAACTCCAATAATCTCTCCTGTACCCCCAAAATTTAATTTATTTTTATATTTGCCTATGGTAAAAATAACAGTTACTCCATCTTTCACCGCTCTATACTCCCAAAATCATACACCCCCAAAACGCACCCCCAACCCCAATAATATTGTGCATGTGTATTTATATTTTAATTGATTTAATTATTTTTAGCAGTAGATTAGAAGATACATAATTCACAGTTTTTCCACACGCGTGAAATGGAAGGTTTAACTTTTTTTCAGGAAACGGAATGTTTCCCACAATTTTTTTTTAAGGAAACGGATTGTGTAATCCGTTTCCCATTATATTTTGTTTTTTTTTAAGGAAACGGATTGTGGAATCCGTTTCCCAATTTTTTTTTTAAGGAAACGAATTGTGTAATCCGTTTCCCATATTTTTTTTTTTTTAAGGAAACAGATTGTGGAATCCGTTTTCCAAAATTTAAATAATTTTTTTTTACCACACTCTCTGGCCTTCACTGTTTCAGGATCTCAAACCAACTTGATTTTGTCTTTTGACATAATTTGACATGGCATTTCACGTTAAATAAAAAATGTTAGAGAATAGCATAACTTGACAAAATCATATGATCTTTTCACTCTTACGTTAAGCGTAATTTTTGTTCTCCTTTTTATAGTCTAGATTTAAGTGATAAAGATTGAGGACTGAAATGTGAATAAAAGGGAAAAAAAAAGAAGCAACTACCTATTATCATATGTGCCGCTTACATTTTCATTCCTTTTCTTTCATAGGTATCTCATGATACAAACTTAGCAACTACCTATTATCATATGAAATTTTTATCTCATGTTTTGCCGCAACGCTTAAACGCCTTGTCCCTGCTTCTCCGACCACTTGTTAATATTTTTTGTTATCCAAGGTTGTAATTTCATATTATAAGGTAACAGTCCCATGTGTAGATGACCAAATAATTTTTTTTTTTTAAGGAAACGGATTGTGTAATCCGTTTCCCATAAAAAACATTTTTTTTAATTTTATTTTAGGTGAAACGGATTGTGGAAGCCGTTTCCCAGAGTGCTGAAATGGAACCTGGAATTCGTTTTGGGATGTGTTGTTTGGTTTTTCAACGAATGTGAAATCAGTTTTGGGCGATTCTTTTTTATTTTTTAATTTTTATTTTATTTTATTATAGATATGGTTAGGACACAAAAGTAAGGTTTAAAAGTAATAGGGTGAGGTGTAATTTTATAATGAATGAGAAAAGCAAAATGTATGGGAAACGGAATACAGATTCCGTTTCATAACACTGTGAAACGGATTCTGTAATCCGTTTCGCAAAAAAAATTGCAAATTTTTTTACGAAACGGATTATAGAATCCGTTTCACAGTGTTATGAAACGGATTCTGTAATATTTTTTTTGCGAAACAGATTACAGAATCCATTTCATAACACTGTGAAACGGATTCTGTAATCCGTTTCGTAAAAAATTAAAACTCAGGGGCCACGGACCACAAAGAATGAGAGCAAAATTTTAAATGAAAACCTGTACTGGGATGGAGAACAAACGAAACGGGAGTAGAAGAAATAAGGTTTTGGGGGTGAAATTTACTGTGTCCCACCCACTTTCACCCACTCTCTCACCCGTAGTAAATAAGGATATAACAGTCATTTTTGGAGGTACAGAAGAACTATTGGAGGTGCAGGGAGAAGCCCCCGATCAAAGCCCAATATTCATTCAGATAAGCCCATTCCCTGTTTTGAGAATGTTGTCAACTTAGTCCATGATTACTACTATCAACACATCTTCAAAATCGTTGAATAAGTTTATTTTCAATTAAAATTATTTAAAATATATAATTAATAGATTTTATTTTGTAATGAAAATTTATAATAATGTCAAATATTTTAAAATTTTAAACAACAAAATTTTAAAATTTTAAACCCATTCCCTGTTTTGAGAATGTTGTCAACTTAGTCCATGATTACTATCAACACATTTTCAAAATCGTTGAATAATTTTATTTTCAATTAAAATTATTTAAAATATATAATTAATAGATTTTATTTTGTAATGAAACTTTATAATAATGTCAAATATTTTAAAATTTTAAACAAATAATAAAAAATTACTGAAACGTATATGCTACTGGCATTTTTCTGGTTGATATTGAATTTGTAATTTTTTACTGCACACAATATAATAGTCTTGTCTGGGCGCACATTTTATGAGTCCAATCTAACAAAGTCACATCTATTGACAATCTTATTTTATCTTAAAAGGAAAATAAAATGAAATAAATGTACATAAATTTAACCATATCTATTATGAATATAATGCTGAAGAAAAAACTAGAATATATATTACATAATATAATAAAAAATAATCATACGTTGATAAAATATTCATAGTGTTCAAAGTATTCACTTATAATTAGCATAATGTCTCATTCCATTCCCTTCGTCCCCTCTACTTAAAATATTGGAATTGTAATTTCTCTTCTCACTATTACTGTTATTTTGAAAGGATTATTATTATTAGTATTATTATTAAAACGTACTAACCCAAAAATACAGAATTATGATGCATGTACAGAAGAATTGCTTTGAAAGTTTCTTTATTGGATTCTCATTGACTTTTGAACAGAGAAACAATAAGAACACGTTTCCGAATATATATTTTAATGTTATTTGTGTCGTTTTAAATTATTAAAAAACATTATTTTAAAGGTTTCATAACCTATCTAATAATTCTCCATATTTAATAATAAATTGTAAACAAATAAAAAAAAACATGTTAAAAAATAAAGATAACCTAACAACTTTTAAATTTAAGCATATGCGCTCGTTATTTTTGTTCTTGTAAAGTTAAAGTGAAACAATTTATATTTACAAAATAGTTTCTATCAAAATTTAACATAAACTACTTACTTAACTCACAAAAGGTAAAATAATCGAAAATTACGATGTGCATTACTAGCCAAATTCAACTGAGATTGAGATTTGGGATTTCAGTGATTTTAGATTCAGAGACTAAAACCAAATGCAGGAATTAGATTATCATAAACCCTAGCATTGACTCGCTTAAGCGTTACAAAACCTCTTCAATGAGCATCTGAATCCGTCATCTTCGGTTGCAGGATTCAACCCTCTTTCCACATCTGCCACCTCTATCACTACATCCAACGCCTTTCTCGGACACGCAATAGGGGGACCCAAAGACGAAGAACAACCCTCGTCCGCTTCGGAAACCGGAACCGAACCGGGTTCAGCGTCAGAGCAAACCTTGGCCGGTTGGGCCGGGGTTCGGCACAGAGGACACGTGGAGTGAGAGGCAAACCATGCGTCGATGCAGTGGGTGTGGAAACCATGCTTACAGTTGGGGAGCGTGCGGACTTTATCACCGTCGGCGAACTCCGACAGGCACACGGCGCAGTCCTGGAGAGAGCGGTGGACGGCGGCGGAGAAGAAAAAAGTGGGAAGGGACTTGATGACGGAAGGATCGAGACGGGGCTCGGCGGAGGCAGTGGTCGGAAGGGAATGGGACAAGAAATCGCGGCGGCGACGGCGGCAGAAGCGGACGTAGGCGTTGAAGAGAATGATGAGGATTATGAGAAGGAAGAGGAGAATGGCAGTGCCCACCATAACCTTGCCGTTATGTGCGTACTTGGTTTCAATGTCTGGCACCATAGTCATGATTGAGAAGAAGAGTGAAGCTCTGATGTCTGAAACTCTGTGTGGAAAAGGAGGGATTTTTATTTTATATTTGGATGAGATCGATATCTGCGACTGCGTATATATAATATGTGCAACCACTATTCATTGGTCACTTATTTATTTATTTATTAATACTTTTAAACTTTATATTTTTACCAACACCTTCATCCAATTTTTGTTTTATCTCAATTTCAGCCGCAATGTTTATCTATAATTTTGATTTATATAGGACTAAAGATTCTTCAAAATTCTTCTTTTTTTATTCTATCTTCTCACACGGACTCCGAAAAGTATCTAAACTCTTCAAAAGACGGAAAGATAAAAGAGACAAGACAATAGTAGACACGATGAACAATAATGCGAAAAAAAAAGAAAAGTATATGTAAATATAAAAAGAAGCGAAGATAAAAAGATTTTTACCTCGTTTCAATATTTCCATGTGATCTTCGTTAACTGTTTCTTTAGAGACATGGTCACACGTTAGGATTTTCATGACGGTGCATGTCCCAACCCAACTCTTCAACAGTCCTTCCCAGAGATAATTAATTCTACCACCACCCATTAGTAAAGTATAAATCTTTCTGCATCAAGACCCGTGACTTACCCCTACAGGTTCAAATTTTGGATTATTTGTTTATTTTAAATTTTGCGGTCTCTTTTGAACTTATGAAAATGTTGGGATACTTGAAATTATAATTGTTATTGTTTTACTCTCTGGTTTTTCTGGCTAAGGTTATGTCGCGCAGTAGCAGTTGTTCTGAAAAAGTGAAACAATTCACCTAACAATATGCAATGCAAGCAATAGGTCGTAAATAGAATCATTACTTATCTCATACGCATAGTCTCAACCAATTGGTACGCATTTCAATGGTCGAGTTCAGCATACGTGCTCCCTTCCCAGTGGCTCCTTCCTCCACCTGATATTCGTGGAGATTTTCCTCTTTCAGCAACATGACAACTACACAAAAATATAGAATCAAAATCGTAACTTGAGTCTTAGGTCGGCTTCGTTGAACATTATGGTCGAATATTTTTTTATTTTTGTGAACATTAATATTAAAGTTAGCATTAGTATTATTATTTATCCATTCAAGATGTTTTTGGCCTCCTGGATGCAAGGCATTCGCTGTCTCTTTATGAGTTGCTTTATAACCTTTTACTTTTGATTTGAAGAGTTATTATATGCTGCAAAGATAAGGAACCAATTTTTGTGTCACTAAGCATGTCAAGATCGATCAAGTGGCATGTCACTTCTCAGGTACATCACAGTCCATGCTAAACTTGAGAAATAAAAGTAGAATTTGACGTTGCTGAATGTCTTATTAGGAAAAAGGGATCTGCAAAATTATGTGGAGTGTGCTTATTTGGCTGATGTGCCACTACTAACAATCCACTCCAAACAGAGTATTACTCCCACTTGGAGCTTTAACAAAAAAAAGTAACACATTTACACTTCTCACTCTCTTCATCACGTTTGATTGGTTCTTTTCCGGCAAAAAAATTACATGCCACCGGACTGTGAGCAAATGTGAAAACATAGAAAGCGTTTATATATTATATTTTTATGGTCATTCGGATAGGATTTTGAACCTTTGTTCATGCGCTTTGGCTGTTAAAAGATAAGAAAAATGAAAAAACAAATCCAAGGTGTGGGAAAAGAGGAAAAAGGGATTAAAGAAAGCACAAGTTGTTGCTTGGCGCATTTGCTGGAAAACCACAAATGAATGGGCACTTCAGTGAACATTCCAAATCTTTTCAGTCGATTTGATTGCTTTCAAACCACATGTAGTTAACTAAGGATAAATAACCAAGTACTAGTAGTGTTAATCCAACTATTCTTTTCAAATCCAACAACAATGCAGCACCAAAATAATATTTTGAAAGCATTAATTTGTTCTAATCCTAGTCAAATACACTGTGTGCCTCTTGCTGCATACTGACAAAAAACGCCCTCGTTCTTCTATTGCATGTAACACACTGTCCAATATTAACAAGTGGGTTTAGCTTTAAATAAAACTCCTGTCCTTTTCTTTTTCGCGGCTAGATTATTTTAGAAGCAATAATATGTCAGACGCACAATTAGATACTAAATATGCAGAATAAAATTTCAGGTCTTAGCCATATTCTAAAACACCAATTCCTTCTTCTAAAGTATAGCTCTTTTTATATATTTCTCTTTCTCTTCTTTCCGCCTTCTAGAGTACAAGAATCGAATTTGGTACAGGTAAAATTCAGTGCAATAAGTGAATGCTTGTAAGTGAAGACTCAATACTTAAGAATTTCACACAGAAACGTGGTTCCAAAGTATAAAGCCAAATTCTGCAAATTTATCTGCCAGTTGTAGATACTCTTCGACATAAAAACAATATAATATAGACAAAATGATGATCCAATCCACTGGGTGGATTGGATCAGAATCTATGGGAATGTAACAGTGGAGCAGGTTATATTGTCACTATATAGAAATCATAAAAGAAAAAAACATCACTGCCACTTATCAAGCTTGCTACAAAGTTCCTTATGATTCAGTGCACCGTTTGGCTGGAAAGTCACAATTTTCGGAAAAAAATGAAAACTTTGAACCATTTTTTATAATTTACTGATTATGATTGAGATTATTGAGATTCCACACAGAAACCAGAAGGTGTATGCGTTAGAATTTGGATGAGAAAGTGCAGAAAAGGCAGAATGTAAAGTAAAAAGCAACGGAGCAAATGTGAAGTGAGAGTGTGACAGTCTTTTTGGATTCTGATTCTCCAAGATAATGAAAGATGGTGCACTAATGTGTTTGTAACACGACTCCTTCTGTTCATGCAGTGAGATCCCCCACCCCACACCATGATTGTGCAGGTGGCGAATTCGGAACCGAAATATCTTCTAACTGAAAAAAGGCATTTCAATTATTCCATTCCCACTATAGTTTTTCTATAAACTATTATAATGCTCCAAATTAGCAGATGCTGTATTTGATATTTGTGGAAACCACAACGCATCTTTGAAACTAATTTCTTAAAATAGATCATATCTGTCAACAGATATCTTTTCCAGATATCGATAAATCTAAAATGGAATCTCTAACTACACACTAAGATCATAGGATTACATGTCAATCACTCTTGTTACATTGGTGATTGATTCACCTTTGTCTCCTACACTGTTGAAAATCTTAGCAATAAAAAACAGTAGTTAAAAATATCATTTTTAGATACTGCTATAAAACTAATGATATCACTACTGAGAATTTTCGTCTCTTTTACAGGGTTGCATTGTGTCAATTTTGGGCCTCCCTATCCAAAGGAAAATAATCTTTTGACAATTAAATTTTGACAATGAAATTAGCTTCAGTTCTCCCTCTTCTCTTACTAAGAATCTTCTTTGGGAGCAGCAATCAATAGAAAGCAGAGAAAAGAAAACCGTTTTATGTACATATCTACAAGCAGCTAAACCGAAGATCAAAGCACTCAGAAATTCTTAACACAAGAATATACAGTGAGATTAAACAGATATCTCGGATTATATTGAGATGGCTACGAGAGCAGAGTAAACTAACAGATTAATTACAGTCAATGAAAGGGAAGCAATAAAGGATACAAATATTAAACACAATCAAGCAGTTAAATAATGTTGTCATTGTGTCACAAATGTAATTTGTTCAATGGAACTCACCATAGTAACAAATAGAGCTCAGCAAACTGAATGAAGCAACTCCTCACAATATCATCCTCAACAAACTAGATAGTTATAAAAGAAGCTAAGGGAACAAGAAAATAAACCTATAATGACATGAATAAGAGAGGATCAAAATCTTTCTGCCAATCTAGCAGTAACTGCTCTTAGTTTGGAATACACCTTTCCAGCTGGTGATCCGAGAATCAGGCTACAAAGAGAATCCCTGGCAATCTTTATGTTGGCAAAAGATCCCAATATGTGAATTTTGGTGTCAGCAATGACGATTCTTGTCTTTGACGCGTTCTCAATTGCAAACTTTGTTTTACCACCTTTGCCAGATAACCTTCCAATTGCACGAGACAAGTGATCGCCTCTAAGTGTTTTAACATCCTTGATCTCAAAGGACTCAACGTAGAGCTCATCAAGACGCAGAAGAGCGATGGCATCTATGACATCAAAACCCAGCATGAAAGCATGGACAAAATCAGCACATTTTTGCAGGTTACTAATATCAGGTGTGTCTGTCCTTGTCTTCAGCTCGACTCTACGAGCCTTCAAATTCATTCGGACATCAATTTTCATCTGTTCAAAAATGGGAGTATAAATATCCATCCAAGCTTTCTTGAGAGGGGTATAACGATGAGGTGGAACATTCACTTTGCGGAACTGAATCTCTCCATCGGAGATCTCATGAGGCTTCAACGGCTCAAACTTTGGCTTGGCTGGCAAAAGTTTGGCTTCAGATGGGACAGTCTCAATTTCCATGGTAGAAGCTGTCTGATTCGACACCATTCTGCAACTGTTCAAAAAAACAACCCAGAATAGGTTGGTTTAAAACATACAAAAAGGAAAACAATTTAAATAACCTAGAATATTTCTCCCGTTCTAGTTATGAGCAAAATAATTATCAATCACAAATAGTTTGAAATAGCTGCGATTTTACGAGTATAAAATAGCATATGGAGACAACTTCAGACAGCTATGATGAGCAGAGCATTCCGAAATGGCACAAAAGTCCAGAGTTTGCAAGAAAATATAACCAATCAGGTGCTCCAAACCTCCCTATTAACTGGTTGGATTATTCTCCTTTATACCAGAGGACACTTATTCTTAACTAAGGAGACACACGATAACATGGTTCACTTCCACTTCCTTTTCAGATCCTTCACAAATTTAAGAGAAACATAGAATAACTAAAACCTATTCCTCCACATCATTTGTCTAATTCAGAGATTCCAACTAAAGCATGGATTTGTGCGGATTAGTTTTGGTTTTCCATGTTCACAATCAGAACAATTCGACAATGAGATCAAATTAGGTCAATAAGGTGTAACTAGCGATATACAATACGCAACGTGAAAGAAAGCTAAAGCATACTTGAAAAGAGGGAGAGTAGTCGAAGAGGACGGAGAAGCGGACAGTGGTGGAAACGACCTGCACTGACGGCGGCGGCAGTGGTGGAGACGACCTGTGGCGGCAGTGGTGGAGACGACCTGTGGCGGCAGGGGTGGAAAGTGTGATGCAGCAGCTTCAATCTCTCAGGATTTGCAGCAAAACGTTTAGGCTTTGTTTGTTTTTTCAGAGAAGGATTAGTCGAGAGGAAGAGATCAAAATAATTAGAAAAGTGAAATTAATGTTGTTTTTTTATTTATTTAAGAATAAGGAGAATGATTTTACAATTGATCAGAAAATGAAGTTAGTGAAAATTTATAATCGAATTAAGTGATATATTAAAAATAATTTAATAAATAAAAAAATAGATTATCAAATTATTTCTAATATTAAAAATAATATAAAATGTTATATAAATAATTTAGAATAATTTATTTAATTTTTAATGATAGTATGAAATAATAAAAAATATATTATAAAAAAATAAATAATAAATTTATTTGATATAAAATTAAATTTGACATTTATTAATTTAATGTTTATATGAAAAATAATTTATTAATTTCTTTTATATTTTCTTTTATTTTTTTAGTACTTTAAAGTATAAATTTTATTTGTTTGTTTGATATGTAAGTATTTTTAGTTTGTTAATAATATAAGAAACGATTTTTAATAAATTTATTTTCTTTTCTTTAAATTTTATATAATTATATATTATTTATATATTTTTAATTTTTAGATGTTTATTAATAACAATTTTTTTTATTTATAATAAATTAAAACTAAATTTACATAAACCTAACAAAATTTGATTAAAATGACTAAATTTGATTATTTCAAAACATGAAGAACTAAATTGGTCCAAAGTTTTAAAATAGACTAATTTCAAAATTCACCAGAAAGTCAATGAACCAACAATATATTTAACTTTAAAATAAACAATTGCATTCTCACTCAATAATATTTTTTTTTTCTACTGAAGAGTTTTCATGGAAGAGAACCAGTATCTAGGGGTGGCAATGCGGGCCGGCCCGACCCACATAAGGCCCGTCCCGCCCCACACACTTTATACGAGCTGCAAACACTGACTCGCCCGTATATTCCTTGGCTCGCGAGCCCGCGAACCTACGGGCTGACCCGTTTTTTTTTTTATGATAAAACTTTCAATGTTTAAAATTTGGGAAACTTTACAAATTTCACAAAATTAAGTAAAAAGACTATGGGGAATTAGATGATAAATAGATAATTCAACATTTTCATCATATTCATACTATGACATACATAATGTATTCTTTAAATTCTAGCACATTAAAAAATACATAATACTTGTCTTTTCTAGTTATACAAGAATTTGAAACATTAATATAAGAGTTCATAAAAGAAATAATTAATATACACAATTGCAAGTTTTTTTATTTCTTTTAATTTTATGTCGCAGACCATCCCGCGCAAGCTGCGAGTTTATGCGGACTGGACCACTACGGATCTGCGGACTCACTACCTTGACCTATCCCGTATTTTTTTCGCGGGCTCGCAGACTGACCATCAGACTAGACCTAATTGCCACCCCTACCATGTTAAACTATCACTTATTTAGTAAATGATAATTGAATTTTAAAAAGTATTTTCATATATTAATTTACAAGAATTACACTCACAAATTAATATGAAATTTACTTTTAAATTACACTTACCGGGATCAGTGAGGATTTGAGGCATGATTTCTTGACTTTGAGAGAAGCGACAATTTTGGAATCAGATTGGAAAGGTAAGAGTTGGATCGTCTTGGATTACATCATTACACGAAAAATCATTTCTAACTTGTTTTCGAGAAGGAAAAGAAAAATTCTCCTCTCACTCTCCCCTCACACATAAATTCCCTGCAACACCAAATAAACCAAAATATCAAACTTTGAAGTAAAAAAATTGAGAAAGAGAGAGTGAAGAGAAAGAAATGGAGAAAATAGAGCACAGAATGGTGAGTACCAATGGCATAAATATGCACGTGGCATCAATTGGGTCAGGCCCAGTGGTTCTGTTCCTCCACGGCTTCCCTGAACTATGGTACTCCTGGCGCCACCAGCTTCTGTCGCTCTCCGCCGTGGGCTACCGAGCAATCGCCCCCGACCTCCGCGGCTACGGCGACACCGATGCCCCGCCCTCCGCTTCCTCTTACTCCGCCCTCCACATCGTGGCCGACCTCGTTGGGCTTCTCGATGCTCTGGGCATCGACCAAGTGTTTTTGGTGGGCCATGACTGGGGGGCTTCCATGGCCTGGTATTTCTGCTTATTGAGGCCCGATCGTGTGAAAGCCCTAGTCAACATGAGTGTCGTGTTCCGCCCCCGGAACCCTAAACGAAAGCCCATTCAGAGCTTAAGGGCCATGATGGGCGATGATTACTATATCTGCAGGTTTCAGGTCAAATGAATTCACCTTCAACTCCTCATTGTCTTCACAAATTTCAAAAATACGAGTGAAGTTAGTTAATGTGTAGAACATTGATATTTTGTTGTGCTGCAGAAACCTGGGGAGGTTGAAGAGGAATTTGCTCGTGCTGGTGCTGCGAGGATAATAAAGAATTTTCTTGTTTCTCGTGATCCACGTCCACCTAGTGTACCTAAAGAGATAGGATTTGGTGGTTCACCTGACCTTCATGTTGCTCTGCCATCGTGGCTGTCTGAAGAAGATGTCAATTATTATGCCAGCAAATTTGAACAGAAAGGCTTCACTGGTGGGCTCAACTACTATCGTGCTATGGACCTGTGAGTTTCTTCTAGTTCCTTGTAGGAGAAAATATCCCATAATTACTGCAGTTCAAGCTCCTGTTTTGTACATGTGACTGGAAATAATTATTTTAGTATACGTGACTTCAAATGATCTTGAACTGATTGAGAATATATTGTTCCCAATTATTAATATCTAGAACACATCCACATGGGGTGTATAGAATGGAAGAAAAAAGGAACATAAAAAAATGAGTGAGAGAGAGAATGTTGAGCTCTCACCCCAGCAATAAACATGATCAATGTGTCGATGGTTTAAATTCAATTATTGGGACACTTCTATGTTCGTCTAATTTGACCATGTATTTGTCTGTGCTCTAGAATCTAGATGTTTATTCCTAGTTGTGGGAGGTGGTCACGTACATGTTTCACGCTTCCGACATTTAATCGTAGACCTAGGGGTGTGAGATCCCACGTCAGATGTCGAAAGTGTTACAATGGAAAAAAAAGAGACATAAGAAGAAAATGACATAGAAGAGTAGGTGAGTGTACTTTAATGTTTATTTTCAGTCTGCAACAGCAATTTAGCTTAAATGAAAGAAAGGGGCGTGTTTAGGAATAGCTTTCGTACGTTACTTCAGATGCAGCAACTGAACCTGGTTTGTAGTACTGTATGTATGCATGCACAGATAAAATGAGTTCAGAAAATAATTAATTCGTTGAAGGATGCGTATGTAATCTGGTAAATTTCGTTTTTTCTGCAGAACCTGGGAGCTCACAGCAGCATGGACTGGAGTACAGATTAAGGTACCGGTCAAGTTTATTGTGGGAGACCTTGACATTACATATAACACTCCAGGCGTGAAGGAGTATATACATAATGGTGGCTTTAAGAGAGACGTACCGTTTTTGCAAGAATTGATTGTGATGGAAGGAGTAGCTCACTTTATAAATGAGGAAAGGCCAGAAGAGATCAGCGCGCATATATACGACTTCATCAAGAAATTTTAATCCTTTGAGAAGTATATTATGTGAAAGTCACCGATATTTCCTAAAAAATCGTGATTTGGATGCACCGTTTCACTAGCTTATATGAATCTCGTGTATGCATAATTTCTGGCGTAAGGCCAAGGATTTGTTTGTCTTAATTTGGCACATATATTAAACAAAATACTTAGTCCCAAAAGTTCACCGCTTCCATGATGCCTTGCGGTTCAATCAAATACCAGCCACCAAATGGTACATTTCTTCCAATCTCTCTTGCTGTCAGCATTTGTTATTATGGTAGCTGTGTTTGTTTTACAATAATCCCACGTTTCCAATACATGTTCAAGGGATGACTCTCTGAAAGGATTGGCGTCGAATATAACTCAACGCCAATTCAAACCCACCCCCCACCCCCTAGTGACTGACAATTGCAGTAACAATGTCCATAAACTGGGGTTGAAATAGCAGAATAGTTCAAGAAAAATATTTCAGATCGATGAACTATCAAAAGCTAAGTTATCTTTCAGATCCCTGGCCTTTTGCTTATGAATCTGTTTGAAATGTTGCTGAGGGACGTTCTAATGTCTTGAAGCAGAGAACAAAATTGCTTTCTATCGAAAAATAAATAATAAACTCCTTACTGTGTATTTAAATGCTTTGTAACGAAAAACTAAAAACTCTTTACAATTCGTAATTCACAAAACGATCTTATTTAGTATATACTAAGCTGACCAAAGTACATTCTAATAATAAAGTTCCAATAATAAGTATACTATATTTCTCTTTTAATTTGATACATATCTACATTATTTGTTCTCAAGCAACAATGTGACAAAATATAACGTATAAAATGAAACCCCGATACTTAGGTTGGGTTTGATTTGAAAGTTTTCAATGTACGTGTCAAGAAAAATGTTTCTCCATTGACTGGTATCAACTGATATTTGAACTCTTTCACTGGCAAAACAAACCCACATTCACTCAACTGAGATTATATTACTGAAATGGTTTTTGACACTCCTAAAATCGTGCTAGAGAATTGGTGAGACCAAACTGCAACACCTTTCTACATACATTAAAAAACTAAATCCTCCTTAGGAGGAGTCAAATATGGGCATCATAAAATAAAGATCAGTCGAGTTCCTGCCATAAACACACCTTAAGTAGGCCAATAGTTACTCATTAATCCTCTCAAAAGTAGTCTGCTAGAACAAAATTGTTCGGGGAAGGAGCTTCAATATTTTTTCCCTTGGAAGGAATAGTAAAAACTAAAATTAACAATTGTTCAAAAAGCACGAGAAAACAGTACATAATGATCACAAGGTAAGAGGAAAATTCCTTCATGTTTGAGTTACAAAACTCAAACTCTAAAGCCTCTGCTATTCCTTCTCCCTCTGGCCCGCTCAAATTTCCGACCCTTTGAACGGACATAGGGCTTGGTATGGCTATGGGGCACACCAGGAGCCGGTCCAAAGTGCTTCACAGCCTCCCGAGCATTCTTAGGACCTCTAAGAAGAACCTGAAACATCATTCAAAAACAAAGGTAAGCTTCTGACGCCTCCATAACCCTTCCCCCTACTGCAAGGAAAAGGCAGACTTTGCATTATTATTTTCTTCTTCCTCCAATAATGAGCATGAAAGAGCAAGAATACTGGACCCCCAAACAGAAACATTTATTCACACTAACTAGTAAACTTCACGTCACTATACAAAAATTGCTAATTTGTTTAACAGCCAAAACTAAAGGCCAATATAAGTTTTACTAAAAGACAAAATATAGTGACATGAAGTTCACTAATTAGAGTCATTGCTATGTTTTGGTCCCATTGACAAAGCTCCCAAACTACATAACACCTCACAAATTATAAGGCTCGGTAGAGCCTTAAAACCTATTCAGATGAACTTCATACCAATCTAGTTGCTATTCCATACCCAAGCCACAAATTGAATCTCATACCTTGATTAAAGAACCGAAATGCCAAACTACTTGTGCTGACAACTTTATGTAGGTTTAGTTACTCATTTGCCTCTTATAGTTATACATACTACACATTTTGGTCCCTATATATAAAAATAATTAATTTTAATCCCTAAACATAATTTTCATTTTAATCCTTTCTAGTTTCTATACATACCATTTTAATCTCTTTTAGTCCCTACTGTCTGAACTCGTGAGAACTAGATCGATAACTAAACCAGTAAGCAAGTTTTCGTAGAAAAATACACGGGAAGAGAAATAATAACAATCATACCGTGTTTTGGCCGAGTGGAGCTCTAAGAGCCAGTTGATCAAAGGTGAGGCATTCCCCGCCAGCTTTCTCAATCCTAGCTCTGGCAGTTTCAGTGAACCTCAGTGCTGCTACCTTCAGAGCAGGCACTTCGTACACACGAATATCATCAGTGACGGCCCCAACCACCACAGCAATCTTATCCTCCTGTTGAGATAAATACCAAGACATTAACGCATATTTGCTTATGACCTCAAATGACAAAAATTAACGATTAAAATGGAACAGATTACGAGAATAGATAGGTTTGAACCTTTCCCTTGGTGTAACGGATCAATCTAGAGAGGGATAGCGGAGGCTTGTTGACCTTGCTCATGAAAAGACGCTTGAGAATGACGGCATTGAAATTACTCCCAGTCCTCCGAACAAGAAAACGGTACAACTAAAAACATAGCGAACATTTCAAATCCAAAACCCTTGTTCGTTCATTCAAAGTCAAGCAGGAGAAATAAAGTACCTTGACGAGGAGCTTGAGGTAAATGTCATCGGATTTTGGGGCGGTTCGCTTGGTCTTTTTGGACTTACCTCCTGCCTTCAAATCGATTCCCTGCAATTCAGTTCAAAACAAAGTCAGAGAAACTCTCGGGTAATGGATCGTGACAGCGTTGAGGGAAATGTACCATCGCGAATGTAGCTTCTCGCCGCCCGCGCTGTTGCTGATGCCGTCACCAAGGAGAAAATTGTGCTAGGGTTTTGGACAGGGTGTGATGAACTTATTTATCTCTTTTTTCGCACAGTTAAAAGCCCGACTCAGTTCGGGCCACGCTCGCGACCCGTTTAAAAAAAACAACACTCCTCCTTTTCTTAACAAGTAATTAAGTCTTTCGATTTATTTAAGTTTATTTTGATCTTTTATTATTGTGAGGTTTAATTTAGTTATATAATTTAAAAAAAATATTTTTTTTAATGATTTAATTTTTTTCATTTATTTTTATACCAAATTAGTAATTAAGTTTAATTACAATTTATATCGACATATTAATATAATTTTTGAGTATTTATACATTAAATCACTTTTTTCACCTAAATGTACAAAATTTGAGTATTTAGATAGGGTATAAAAAATCAAATAATTTGAATATCTCATTGGATTGATTTGATCTATAAATTATAAAAAAATATTTTAACATGTATATATAAATTATAATTAAGCTTAATTATTAATTTGGTCTCAAATTTTGATTATTAAAAAATGACTAAATTAAATAATAAATTATCAAATTGAACATTTTTAAAAGATTAAATTGAAAAAAATAAAATAAAATGACTAACATAAATCAAATAACAACATAGATGATTAAATTACGGATTGATTCTTTATCTTAACAATTATCAATTTGTTTGTGTTTTTTCAAAGCACTTTTCAATAAATAAATATTTGTATGTATTTGTCTAATATGTATATTTTAAAAATAAGTGATTTTATTAAGAATAATAATATTTTGATTCACTTTTCTTGATCTCTTTAACTCACTATTCATTACTCTTCAATTATTTATTTTAACTTTTTTTAGTAGTATGGTACCATGATTTAAGAATTATCGGAGTGGTGAGTCAAAATATTATTATCCTTTTTATTAATTTAACACACATAATAACTTAAATCGATAATAATTTATAGGTTTAATTACTCGGATGATACCCACCTTGTTACAGGCGTGTCAATCTAGTACCCGCTTTTAAGAAAGTGTCAATTGCATTCTAACTTTTGAAAAAGTGCTTCAATTAGGTCCTTTTTAGACGGAGTTGAGTAACATCGTTATTTTTTTTAATTTAATTTTATTTATTTTTGAATTTTTTGAAAAAAAAAATAAAAATGCCACGTGTTAGGTCCCTGCGTGTGACACGTGGCATTGTTAGTGTCACGTGGCATTGCAATGCCACGTGTCAGTGTCACTATCAGATGTCATTGTGTTGATTTCGATTTAGTTTCTATATATGTCATTTTGTTTCAATTTGGTACCCACTTATGTATATCTTATTCAATTTTGTCCTAATTTTTTTAATAAGTAAAATATTTTTGTAATTCATTTTTGTAAGATTAAAACTAAATAAGTATAAATATTATTTGTATAAAATGTTTTACTAATATTTTTTATTAAAATGATTTTTTAACATATTACTTGATTAATTATTTTTTTTTATTAAGTACTCATGTTTTATTACTTATTATTTTCTTAACCCAAAATAGAACAATATTCTCTCTTATTAATTTTAAACAAAAATTTCTATTTGTCTGGATGTTATACTAATTGTTTTTATTAAAAAATGACTTTTACCACTAAATTTTAATATAAATATAAAATACTTAATTTTTGTAAAATTTTTATACTTAATTACTTTTAATTTTATAAAAAAATGGATTTTAATTATTAAAAAAATTGGGACAAAATTGAATCAGATATACATAAGTGGGTACCAAATTGAAACAAAAAGACATATATGAGGACTAAATCGAAATCAACACAATGACATATGATAATGACACTGTAATGCCACGTGGCACTGACAATGCCATGTGTCACACACATAGACCTGACACGTGACATTTTTGATTTTTTTTCAATAAATTTAAAAAAAAAAACATAGATTGACACGTGACACGTTGATTAACGACGTTAGTCAATTCCGTCTGAAGGGACCTAATTGAAGCACATTTTCAAAAGTTGGGATGCAATTAATACTTTTTTAAAAACGGGTACCAGATTGAGACACTTGTACCAAAGTGGGTACCATCCGAATAATTAAACCTAATTTATAACGTCTTATTAATTTATATTTATTGTATTTATATATTATAATTAGCTACAATGTCATTAAATATTTTTAAATAATTTATAATGTCTTATAAACTTTTATAAAAGAAAAAAATGATTATTGAAAACAATATAGACAAAGAAATGAAGTAATTTAACCACATTTGTATATGTATGTAGATGTAGTGTAAACATTCTTATATATTTATTATTTTCTTTTATTTTCTTTTGCAAATCATTGGTTCTTTGTCTATTTAAACATCCAAATCAGTACTATACTTAAAAAAAAAAACTTCAATTTTAACATGAAATGGAATTTAGTCAATTACAATTTACTTATACCCATCGATTAGTATACTTTGTAATCAGAAGCGTAATTTTAAATTTTTTCCTTGCCTTTCACCCATTTCTTGCAAGAGTAAAGAAGACATTCCGCCATGCAACGTGTCTTTAACCGTATTACTTAGTCGTAGACGGCATTTGAAAAAAAAGGATGCTGTATTTGGAAATTAAATTGTTTTACAATTAAAAAAATAACTTATACTATTAAATATAATATAAACATATCTAATAAGCTGTCAACCCATTTAAGTCATCGCGCGTCGTGACACGCTGTATTCAATCATCCCTCATTCATACATTCATTGTGTTGAGGAATGTCAGGTGCGTCTCAACTCAATGATGATGTGGATATACATCCAAATCAAACATAGAGATGGAAAAGTAAAAAGGAAAAAAAAAAGTGATGTGATAAATGGTATAATTTGAAAATAATGCTATTTTGATGATTAATCTGAGGTTTCTTCGTAACACAAAATTGGTATTTTGCATTTGTAGACGGAAGATGTTTACATTGTTCTTCAAAATTAAAACAGTTAAAAACGTGTCCTAATATAGATAACTGTCATTTAAAAAACATACGATAGAAGCAGAATCATATAATTAGGTTAACAGTGGTTGCTTTGCACCCACCACACATGCATAAAGCTAATTTTTTAATATTTAATTATTTAATAATCATTTACAATTTCATATGAGAAGTATGAATGAATGAATGAAATAAAAGACTTTTCATTTTTCAGTACAATTACTGAAATACCCCAAAAGATTACGGAATACCCAAAACTCAAGACTTCCGACGACTCTTATGGAGTGTCCGAAAATTTTCTGAATCCCTAAATTTTCTCCTCCTGCCACGAGCACACAGACGACGATGCTTTCCTCCAAACCACCGCGCCGGAAAATTGTTCCGGCGAACGGAGATGAGTCCGCTGACAAACTGGACCAGCTTCTCCTGTCCTCCGCTATCTGCAACAACGAGGACATAGGCCCGTTCATCCGCAAGGCCTTCGCCTCCGGCAAGCCGGAGACGCTCCACCATCACCTCCGTCACTTTGCGCGCTCGAAGGAGTCCGAGATTGAGGAAGTGTGCAAGGCTCACTACCAGGACTTCATCCTCGCCGTCGACGATCTACGATCCCTCCTCTCAGACGTCGATTCGCTGAAGTCCTCCCTCTCCGACTCCAACTCGCGGCTCCAGTCCGTTGCGCGCCCGCTCTTGTCGTCGCTCGATGCCTTCGTCGAGACGCGGAACGTCTCGAAGAACGTGAACCTCGCCATCGACTCCATCCGCACTTGCGTCAAGCTGATGGAGGTTTGCACGCGCGCCAATCGCCACCTTGCGGACGACAACTTCTACATGGCGTTGAAGTGCGTGGACGCGATCGAGCGGGAGTATTTGGATAAAACGGAGTCGTCTACGCTGAAGCGGATGCTGGAGAAGAAGATTCCAGAGATTCGGTCGTACATCGAGAGGAAAGTGAACAAGGAGTTCGGGGACTGGTTGGTGGAGATCCGAGTCGTGAGTCGCAATTTAGGTCAATTGGCGATAGGTCAAGCCTCGTCAGCGAGGCAGAGAGAAGAGGATCTAAGAATTAAGCAGCGCCAAGCGGAGGAACAGAGTAGACTCAGCGTGAGGGACTGTATTTACGCTTTGGAGGAAGAGGAAGAAGACGAAATTATCGCTGGCGGGATCGGCGAAGACGGCGGTGGAGTCGCCGGGTTTGATTTGACTTCGTTGTACAGGGCATACCATATTCATCAGACTTTAGGGTTAGAGGATCGGTTTAAGCGGTATTATTTCGAGAACCGGAAGCTTCAGTTGACTTCGGATTTTCAGGTCTCGTCGATGACTCCTTTTCTGGAGTCGCATCAAACGTTCTTTGCGCAGATTGCAGGGTTCTTTGTGGTTGAGGATCGCGTGTTCAGAACCGGAGGTGGGTTGATTTCGAAATTGGAGGTTGAAAATCTATGGGAGATTGCTGTTAGCAAGATGTGTTCAGTGTTGGAGGATCAGTTCTCCAGAATGCAAACTGCTAATCATCTTTTACTTATTAAGGATTATGTGAGTCTGTTAGGAGTAACCCTGCGGAGATATGGGTACCCCATTGATGCGTTGCTTGATGTTTTAAGCAAACACAGGGATAAGTACCACGAACTCCTTTTGTCTGATTGTAGGAAGCAGATTGCGGAGGCGGTTGCCGCTGATAAATTTGAGCAGATGTTGATGAAAAAAGAGTACGAGTATTCCATGAATGTGCTTTCTTTCCAGATACAGACTACGGATATAATACCAGCATTTCCCTATGTTGCCCCCTTTTCGACCACTGTGCCAGATTGTTGTCGGATTGTACGGTCATTCATTGAGGATTCTGTGAGTTTCATGTCTTATGGCGGGCAACTTGAGTTCTATGAAGTTGTTAAGAAATATTTAGACAGGCTTTTGAACGAGGTTTTGGATGAAGCTTTGGTGAAGCTTATCAATACCTCGATTAGTGGTGTCTCCCAGGCAATGCAAATGGCAGCGAATATGGCTGTCTTGGAGCGTGCTTGTGATTTTTTCTTCCGCCATGCTGCACAGCTTTCGGGTGTTCCCTTGAGAATGGTGGAGAGAAGCAGAAGGCAGTTTCCCCTTAGAAAAGCTCGTGATGCTGCAGAAGAGATGCTCTCTGGGCTACTCAAAGCCAAGGTTGATGGATTTATGACCTTGATCGAGAATGTAAATTGGATGTGTGATGAGGCACCTCAGAGTGGAAATGAATACGTAAATGAGGTTATAATTTATTTGGAAATTTTGGTTTCAACTGCTCAACAGATATTGCCATCTCAGGTCCTTAAGAGAGTATTGCAACAAGTTTTTGCTCACATATCAGACAAGATAGTTGGAACTTTAGTCAGTGATTCTGTTAAAAGGTTTAATGTCAATGCTATTAATGGAATTGAAGTAGATATTCGGCTCTTAGAATCATTTGCTGATAATCAGGCCTCTCTTTTCTCTGATGGGGATGTTGATGTTTTGAAAGCATCGCTTACAAGTTCAAAGCAACTGATTAATTTGCTACTGAGTAATCATCCGGAGAACTTCTTGAATCCAGTGATAAGGGAGAGGAGCTACAACACTTTGGACCACAAGAAAGTGGTGATTGTTTCAGAAAAGTTGAGGGATCCTTCAGATCGGCTCTTTGGAACCTTCGGTAGTCGTGGGGCCAGGCAGAATCCGAAAAGGAAATCGTTGGATACGTTGATAAAAAGACTTAAGGACGTTAGCTGATTAAGCTTATAGCTGTATGTGAGGTACTTTTTCTTGTTGTTGTCTCTAGTCCATTTTGACTATGAATTATTTAATAGTGAGTTGTTGATAAATTTATTTGGTTTAAGGTCAGGCTATCATTGTCTTGTCTTCCAAATGCATTTTAAGATTTTCCCAAATATCTGTTTGAAATGTATAATTGTTATGTTCTTTTTTTTTTTTTTTGGTTTTTTTTAAA
>Ga0214542_1002123_pt1 | contig 41081 bp, 24 predicted proteins | sample CNSS1metaG_FD_160096 | JGI IMG/M metagenome (GOLD analysis project Ga0214542, IMG submission 160096) | Root nodule microbial communities from cowpea collected in UCLA plant growth center, Los Angeles, California, USA - CNSS1 | ecosystem: Host-associated > Plants > Roots > Nodule | place: USA... | reverse complement strand
CGCCAGCTCCGCACACCACGGCGCAGCTATGGCAACCACCGCAACTCCGTCGCACACCGTTCACGCATCCAACCTCCATCATCTCTGCACCTCGCGCACTCTATGGCAGCGCCACCATCGTTTTCTATCTTCACAGCAGATCCGCAAGACCACCACGCCTCCGCGAAGCTTGTTCCGCGCACCACCATGGCCACCGTAGACCTGCAACCACGTCCACACACAGACCAGATCGGAGCAGCGGCCACCACTTCACCTCGCAATCGCATCTGCACGAATCAGTTTCGTTCACGCACCTGTCCTCGCCGGAAAACACTGCCGAAACCACCAAAAGGGTTTCGAATTTAAAAAAAAAAAGTAGCTCATATGGCCTAGGGTGGCACAGAAAACCGAGGCCAAAAGGTGGGCTCTATGGCCTCGGGTTCGTCTGAACCGAGGCAGAAGGGCACTCTATGGCTTCGGGCCTTAACCGAGGCCAAAAGCTGTGCTCTTTTGGCCTCGCCCCAATATGCTTTGGTTCGCGAACCAGTGCAGAATATGATAAATAACCGCTGCCAAAGGCCCTTTCTGCACTGGTGAGAATGACATTTTGAGCAACAACAAGTGTGCAATTTTATTCGGCTGTATGTAGAAGACAATGTTTATAATCACATTGCTAATGAGACACATGCCAGAACCTTGTGAGAGAAAATTGAGTCTTTGTATGCTTCTAAGTCTGGTAATAATAAACTATATTTGTTGAATTGCTTGATGAATTTGAGATACAGGGAGAATTCTTCAATTTCATATTATTTAAATGAATTTCAAGGGCTCTTAGATCAATTGTCAGGAATGGGCATAAAGTTTGATGACGAAGTTATGAGATTATGGCTGCTTAATACTCTACCAGAGTCTTGGGAGGTATTTCGGGTTTCAATTACGAAGTTTGCCTCAAATGGCGTTGTTTCTTTCCAGATGGCAAAGAGTGGTGCTCTTAATGAGGAGATGAGATGGAAGGCACATGGTTCTTCATCTCAGTCTAAGATGCTTGTTATATAAGCTAGGGGAGAAGTCATAAAAAGGAACATAAAAATGGTAGAGAGAAAAGTAGGAGCAAGTCCAAGTCAAGATACAAGAATATAGAGTGCCATTTGTGTCATAAAACTAGGCACAATTCAAAAATACTATTTTAAGTTGAAAAATGAGAACAAAGACAAGAAGGGCAAGTAGAAAGAGAATGACCATGATGATGATGATCGTGTCACTACTACTAAAGGTAGTGATCTTGTTCTTCTTCGTGACTTTGAGTTAGTCAATCTTGTATTTGATGAGAGCATGTGGATTATTGATAGTGGTGCTACATTAGATGTTACACCTAGGAATGAGTTCTTTACATCTTACACTTATTTTGGAGTGTTAAAGATGGGTAATGATGGTGTTTCAAAGGTTATTGGTGTTGGTGATGTTTGTTTGCAAACCAACATGAGAGTGCAGATATTACTAAGAGGAGTCAAACATGCTCCAAATGTTCGCTTTAATCTGATATATGTGCATTTGCTTGATGATTGTGGTTATGAGAATCACTTTGGTTATAGTAAATGGAAGCTCACTAAAGGTAACTTGGTTATGGCTAAAGGAGAGAAACAATATAAATTGTACTAGACTAAAGCTTTGGTTGCTAAAGACAGTGTTAATGCTATGTATATAGAGGCATCTTTGTGGCACAAGAGGCTTGGTCATATAAGTGAGAAAGAGCTTAACCGTTTAGCTAAAAAGGATATGCTTATGGGATTGAGAAATGCAGAATTGTAGAAATGTTCTCATTGCATGGCTGGTAAACAAACTAGAGTATCTTTAAAGAAGCATCCTCCCTCAAGGAAGTCAGAATTGCTTGAATTGGTGCATTCTGATGTTTGTGACCCATTAAAGGTAAAGTCATTTAGTGGTGCACTTTACTTTGTTACTTTTATTGATGATTGTTCCAGGAAGATATGGGTCTATACTCTTCAGCGGAAAGATCAAGTACTTGAAAAGTTCAAGGAATTTCATGCTATGGTTGTGAGGCAATCATGTAAGAAGCTGAAATGCATCCATAGTGATAATGGTGGTGAGTACCGTGGACCCTTTGATGTTTATTGCGAGCAATAGGGTATTAGACACGAGAAGACTCCTATTAAAACTCCTCAATTGAATGGTCTAGCGGAGAGAATGAACAAGACCTTGGTTGAAAGGATTACATGTATGCTTTCGGAAGCAAAGTTGCATAACCACTTTTGGGGAGAGGCATTGCTTGCAGCTGTGCATGTTATTAATCTCAATCCCGCAGTTGCTTTGAATACTGAGGTGCTAGAAAAAATTTGGTTTGTTAAGAATGTTAGCTATGATCATTTGTGTGTCTTTGGTTGCAGGGCATTTGTTCATGTTCTTAAAGATGAAAGATCCAAGTTAGATAAAAAGATAAGGCAATGTATCTTTACTCGCTATGGTCAAGATGAATTTGACTACAGGTTTTATGATCCTGTAGAGAAAAAGCTAGTGAGAAGTCGTGATGTACAATTTATGGAAAATCAAACCATTGAAGATATCAACAAGGTGGAGAAGACTACACCCGAGAAGGATCACAATCTCATTGGGGTAATCCGATGCGGTTTCTAGTTCACAATCTGGATAATGTTGAGACTGAAGCTCAAGATGATGACCAACATGGTGATGTTGATGATCAACAAGTTGAAGATGGAGTAGAGGTTCTGATTGATGATGCTCAAGAGGAATATGATATTGATCTTGGTGATACACCTGAATTACCACAAGTCCCTACCAGGAGGTCCAACAGGCTAAGAAAACCATATTCTAGGTATCCTTTAGATGAGTATGTAATTTTGGCTGGTGGTGGAGAACTTGAGTGTTTTGAAGAAGCGTTGGATAGTGAAGAGAAGAAACAGTGGCTGGATGCAATGCAAGATGAGATGAAATCTTTGCATGATAATCATACTTACGACTTGGTGAAATTGCCTAAGGGCAAAAGGGCATTGGAAACTAGGTGGATTTTCAGGGTGAAACAATACTCAAATTCTACTTCCAAGGTACAAGGCCAAATTAGTGGTGAAAGGTTTCAGAAAGAAAAGGTGTTGATTTTAATGAGATTTTCTCACCAGTGGTGAAAATGTGAATTGTGCTAAGTTTAGCTGTTACTCTTGATTTGGAGGTTGAGTAGATGGATGTGAAGACAACTTTCCTTCAAGGTAATTTGGAGGAAGAGATTTACATGAAACAACATGATGGTTTTCATGTTGAAGGCAAGGAAGATTATGTGTGTAGGCTAAGAAAGAGTCTATATGGTTTGAAGCAAGCTCCAAGACAATGGTACAAAAAGTTTGAGTCATTTATGTCTGATCAAGATTATAAAAGGACTACTTCTGATCATTGTGTCTTTGTCAAGAAGTTCTTTAATGATGACTTTATTATCCTGTTGTTGTATGTTGATGACATCCTTATTATTGGAAAAAAATATTTCCAGAATTGACAAGTTAAAGAAGACACTTGGCGAGCCTTTTGCCATGAAAGACTTGGGAGCTGCTAAAATGATTCTTAACATAGGTATCTCACGTGATAGAAGAGAAAAGAAGATTTATCTATCACAAGAGCAATACATTAGGAAGGTGTTGCAAAGATTCCAAATGGAAAATGTTAAAGTTGTGAGTACTCCTCTTGTTACACATTTTAAACTGAGTGTTAAACAAAGTCCTTCAAATGAAGCTGAGAAGACCAATATGAGTAGAGTTCCTTATGCATCTGTGTTGAGCAGTTTGATGTATGCGATGGTGTGTACAAGACCAGATATTACACATGTTGTTGGTATAGTTAGTCATTTTCTGTCAAATCTGGGTAGAAAGCATTGGAATGTTGTGAAATGGATTTTGAGATATCTTCATGGTACAATTAATATGAAGCTTTGTTTTGGAGGTGATAAACCTACTTTGATGGGTTACTCAGAGACTCAGAAATGGCTGGGGACATTGATTCCAGAAAGTCCACTTCGGGCTATTTGATAAAGTTTGCAAGGGAAGTTGTGGCTTCGTAATCAAGACTACAAAGGTGTGCAGCGTTGTCTACTACAGAGGCATAGTTTATTACTATTACTGAAGCATGCAAGGAGTTGCTATGGTTGATGAAATTCTTGCAGGAGCTTGGTTTTGTGTAGACCAATTATCCATTATTTGTGGATAGTCAAAGTGTTATTCATCTTGGTAATAATCTAACTTTTCATTCTAGATCCAAACATATTGATGTGAGGTATCATTGGATACATGATGCTTTGGATGCTAATTTGTTGGAGTTGGAAAAAGTTCATACAGATGACAATGATGCTGATATGATTACTAAGACACTGCCTAGAGCAAAGTTTGAAGTTTGCTATGAGATCGCCAGATTGGTGGTCACCTCCACATAGTTGTGAGGGGGGAGATAGGTTGGGTTTGGACTCACAAACTTTGGGCTCCCAACTATGCTAAGGCCCATATACTTGGTCGGACCCATTTGACTCACTTAGGGTAAGTGAGAGAGCTTCCAAGTCAGCAGAGTGTGAGAGCATTGAGTGACCAAAAACGCAACCAAGAAGAAGAGAGAAAGGGGAGAAAATTCTACAGATTTTTCACACCGTGTAGTCTCGGTAAATTGACGATTGCGGGTTTGTTAACCGTTGGATCAGGTTGAAACTTTGACACAAGGTTCAGAACATAAGATTCTTCATTATGATCGTTTTGATCGTCAATTGCAAGTCTCAGGTTTGAGATATTGGTTTCGCATAGTAGCTCTGTTTTAGGGATTTTTCTCACTTTGTTCTTCAATTAGTAAGATTTGATGCTTTGTTGTTTGGCTGCATGTTAGCACTTATTTGTGCAGTTTGTTAAGACTCATTTGTACACTCTTTTGATTATAGTGGAGAGATTTCTTTGGTTTGGACGACCCGTGGTTTTTACCCTTGAATTGAGGGGTTTTCCACGCTAAAATTGGTGTGTTCTTTGATTGTGATTATTGTTGCCATTTTATTGTTGTTGATCCTCATAGTTTCTTGCAAGTTAGGGGAAATTAATCCGCTGCATTATCTGGTATTTTAGTTGTGTTGTTGTTTTTCCCACCCTATGAGTGTGATCTTTTCAAGTCTTTCTTGAGGTAAAGAAAGCATGCTATTTGTTTTCTAAAAGACTTAAATGATAATTACAATAATGTTAAACTTCGATTTTGTTGATGGAACCTTTGCCTAGCATAAACAAAGTCTTTTCTTTAATAATGCAACAAGAAAGGAACAATGGTGGTTACGGAAATTTGAGTAATGAAAATAAAGTGTTGTTGAACATAGTTGACAAAAGGGTATAAAACTCAAGAATAGGGTCCTTGGAGAGGCCAAGGAAGAGGTCCTATCTCTCGTACACAAGGGAGAGGTAGAGGGAGAAATTCCAACTAGGGAAAGTAGTGTACCTACTACCACAAAATGAATCACATTGTAGAAGAGTGTTATTCCAAACATGGATATCCTCCATGGTACAAACAGATAAGTGAGCAAGACAAAGGATCTCACAATGACAAAAATGGAGGTTCTCAACATGTCTGCAACCTCAACATTAATTCTGAGAATGAAGGACCTACTAACCAAGTTTTGAAGGAAGATACTATTGGAACCTCTCTAAGTGCTGATGAGATTCAGAAATTATTAAAACTCCTTGATGAGAAAAATGATTCAAAGTATGATATCAGCCACATCCAAGGCACAAACAACAACGTTTCTACTCATAAACCTCAACCAAGTAAACTTTGGATTCTTGATACAAGGGCAATTGATCATGTAACCCGTGATCTAAACCATTTTTCCAATTTCTATAGAACTAAACCCATCATTGTAAAATTACCTAATGATCTAAACCATTTTTCCAATTTCTATAGAATTAAACCCATCATTGTAAAATTACCTAATAACTCTACTGTCACAAATGAGTTTGCTGGAACTAAACCTATTTCAGATTCTTTTGTTATTTTCAATGTTCTTTACATTCCAGAATTTTCTTTCAATCTAATTTATGTTCAAGCTCTTATTAAAGATTTAGACTACAAGCTAATTTTTTCTTCTAAACATTGTTAGATTCATGACAAGTTTATATCCAAGATGATTGGACATGCTAGCATGATGGAAGGGCTATACTACCTTGATGAAAATGCTTTCACCTTACATGACCATGTTTTTATTAATTCTATTTTGAATTGTTCTAAAAAGGATGTTAATACCTGGCATTATAGACTTGGACATCCTTGTGAGAATGTTCTCAAGCAAATTTGTAAAATCTATCCTTATGTTCATGATTCTTATAAAGACATTTGTGAAATTTGTCATTACTCTAAACAACATAAATTGCCTTTTCCTCACAAAACTTCTTTTTCTGATAACTCTTCTTATGTTGACATATGGGATCCTATCTCTATCCTTTTGTGCATGGTCATAAATATCTAACTATTGTTGGTAATTATTCTAGACATACTCGGGTGTTCCTTATGCATTCTAAGATAGAAACTAGAATTCTTTTACTGAATTTCATCATTTATGTTAAAAATCAGTTCAACAAACTCATTAAGAGCATTAGGTCTGATAATGACCCAGAATTTGAATCTGCTGATTTGTATAATAGTTATGGCATCACACATCAAAAGAGTTGTGTTGGAACCCCATAACAGAACTCTGTTGTTGAAAGGAAACACCAACACATTCTAAATGTGGCTAGGAGCTTACTGTTCCAGTCAAATCTCCGTAAATGTTATTGGTCCTATGTTGTTAACCATGTTGTTCATTTGATAAACATAATGCCTTGTGCTATTTTGAAAAATAAATCTCCCTATGAAATGCTAAATTTAAAGCCTCCTACATATCTTGATTTGAAAACTTTTGGATGTTTGTGCTTTGCCTCTTCCTCTAATTTTAATAGAAACAAGCTTGATCCTAGGGCAAAAAATGTGTTTTCATTGGCTTCAAGAATGGTATAAAAGGTTATATTCTCCTTGATGTTAAAACTAGGGAAATTTTCATAAGCAGAAATGTTTTGTCCTATGAAAATGTTTTCCCTTGCAGCTCCCTCGAAAGTGACACTAAAAAGGCTAAGTATCTTGTTGAAGACCTCAATTTTCTGCCAAAGATGAACACAATGATTTCAGAAATTCTACAGAACAAAATAGGAATAAAGAAGGCACAAGTGATCCTAAAAGTGATAGGATATTGGATAATGTCTCAACACCTGGATAAGATAACCATCAATCTGAGATCGAAGGAAGTTTACAATAGAACTCTGAAGTTGATGGACAAAACAACATCAATGATGATATTCAGGAATTGAGATGATCCATAAGAGACAGACAAGTTCCTGATTACCTAAAGGACTATCAAGTTAATGGCTCTTTTACTATGGATAATTACTACAAAAATGATAATAACAATCATTCTAAATCCAATTATAAAACTGCTTATTCTATTGATTATGTTGTTTCTTATAATAACCTGTCCAGAGATCACTTAAACTACTCTATGGTTATTGTTTCCAACCATGAACCTTAATCCTATATTGAAGCTAGCAAAAATAGTAAGTGGGTTGATGCTATAAATAAAGAGATACAAGCCTTATAAAACAACAAAACCTGGTATCTCACTAATTTACCTGTTGGAAAACGCCCTATAGGGTGTAAATGGGTTTTCAAAATCAAGTATAATGTTGATGGCACTATAGAAAGACATAAGGCTCGATTAGTTGCTAAAGGGTACTCCCAACTCGAAGGAATAGATTATTTTGATACTTTTTCTCTTATTGCTAAACTAACCACTGTGAGAATCATCCTAGCCCTTACAACTACTAAAGATCGACACTTACATCAACTTGATATTGATAATGACTTCCTAAATGGAGACCTAAATGATGAAGTCTACATGACTCCTCCACCTGGACCAAGTATTCCTAAACAAAGGCAAGTTTGTCGCCTAACTAAATCTCTATATGGGCTTAAACAAGCAAGCATACATTGGTTTGCAAAGTTGTCATCCTTTCTTCTAAACCTTGGTTTTATTCAATCTATATCTGACTATTCTTTATTTACTCATAAAACTGCTAGTACTTTCATTACTCTTCTTGTGTATGTAGATGATGTTATTCTGGCCGGAAACTCCATGGACATCATCAACAAAACCAAAACTCTCCTACATCAAACTTTCAGAATTAAAGACCTAGGAAAGCTAAAGTACTTCCTAGGTTTTGTGGTTGCCAAAAAAAATTAAGGGATTCATTTGTGCCAAAGGAAATATGCCTAGAAAATTTTGGATGAGGCTGTAACGTTCTAACCGAAAATTACTTATTTAAAATAAAAAGAAAGAAATATAATAATAAACCGCATTTATTATTAAGTACTTTCCCAAAACGCGTGAAAAATTTAAATATGTTTCAATGCGCCAAATTATAAAAAAGAAACCATACAATGTTCCATTATCACAAATATAAATGGTTTATGGTATCTGTTACAAAATAATTCATAAAATCCACGAAGAAAATGATTATAAAACTCCCATAGCTGGCTCCACTCCGACTCTAAGCGTCCACTTGCTCACCTGCATCAACCTCTGCTCTCATGTAACAAGTTACATGATCATCGCCACACAAACACAAATAAGGTGAGCTCAGATACAATAAAAACTGTTGAAATAATTATTAAATTTATGTTAGAGTAATTATTAAGTCTAAAATAGGGAGTTGTGTGTTGGGAGCTACTTCCAGCTGTATTTATAAGTCTAGTGCACTCTGAGTTGTACCTAGGTATTTAGGGTAGTCTTTTGATCTTTCATCTTCCATTGTTTCAGTTTTATCATTATAAATAGAAGGTTATGAGAGGGATCTATTAAGACCCTCCAATTGTGTATTATCATATTATTTTCACATGGTATCAGAGCAGGTGGTTTAAGTTTCGTTGTGTTTGTGTTGCTTGTCGCCGGCTGCCGGAGTCAAGTCTTTCAAAGACTCATGTCTGAAGTATCTCAATGTGATCCTGCTCTAGTTTCCGTCTGGTCTGTCCACCGTACCTGTTGCTGCTGCGGCTGTCCACCACCATCCGCCACTATTCATCATTGTCTGCAGCTGTCCACTGCCATAAAACACTATCCAAAGCTACCCACTGCCATTGTTCTCTAAATCGTCGTTGTCTGTCACTGTTCTGCCACTGTTCCACTGCCGACCTCCATTGTTCGTTGTCGGCCGCCGTCTCTGGCCACCTCAGTTTTCGCCGGCGACCACTGGATCTGGAGCGCCTCTCCGAGCGACAGCCACCCTCACCGGTGCCGGAACCCAACACCTGTCCACGCGCCGCCACGCGCCACGTCTTTTCCGCTGCGAACAGGCGCGTGCAGTCCACACGCCGCCTTCTGCTGCTTGGAACGTCACGGCGCCACCTCCATAGTGTTCGCCAGAGCCTCCTTTGTCGATTATGACTTTCAAAAGTTCATTTCGGTGAAGTCCAGAAGCCACCTTTATGAAAGTCCCGCTAGGTTTTTTGGTTTTCCTATACTGTTTAGCATTTCCTCACAAAATAATTCATAAAATCCACAAAGAAAATGATTATAAAACTCCCATAGCTGGCTCCACTCCAACTCTAAGCGTCCACTTGCTCACCTGCATCAACCTTTGCTCTCATGTAACAAGTTACATGATCATCGCCACACAAACACAAATAAGGTGAGCTCAGATACAATAAAAACAATTACAACATGAAATAATAAAGAATTTCCTAACCATAACCCGTGTTAGCACCCCAAACCTCAATCATCCACTTCTAAAACTTCTATTGGACGCCTCTCGATTCTACACCCTTTTATGAGTACATTGCTCGATGTTTGCTGCATGAGTGTCTACTCGCCCCTTCGACTACAAGCCACCACCTAATAGTCCACACGCGAGAATAATTTGCCACGACCATGATCCGCGACACCAAGTGAAGTTCCCCAATACAAACTACAGTTCGTATTTATCTCTAGACTACCAAACTCAATCAATTTCACTAAAGAGGGCAATCTTCCAGAACCCCGCCATATGAGCCACGATCTCGCACACTTCCCTTGACTTCCAAAACCACTAGGCTACAACCTCGAGTGATCACATGTTACCCCAATACAAATTATACTCGTAATTGTGCCCCTAGCAAAGCATCGCATCATGACATCTATCCAAAGCTGTGTATAAATCCTCCTCACGATCCAACTCTGCACCCAAAACTGCCTGACGCACCTCTCGCGTCACTAGGCGGAACTTGGTTCCAGACCGCCTTGCGGTCTCCCCGCGTCGCCAAGCGACAACACCTCCCAGTGCCCCCATTAATAATCTTCGCATGGCGGAGATTCCCTTGCCACTAGGTGCCACGTGAATCTAGTGGCATCTACCACTGTTTGGGGTCTCTATCACATGGTGGCTCATCCCGTGTTGTCAGGCACCATACTTGTAGCGTGATGCTACTTGTTTTTGGCCTTTAGAACAGGTCCAAATGGACCCCAATCGCACAACACACAAAATCATAGCACAATTCCAATCATCCAATCATACTTCTATGACTGGATCACAATTCAACCCATTCATGAAATTCAAAGTTGGGTCCAAACCATATTCAATTATTGATGTAATTCACACACACACACAACACACACATACACACACACACACACACACTTTATTACCAAATTAACATGCCACTTTGAATTACAGTCCATTATATACAAGCAAAGCCTCTAAAAGTAGCCACTGTACCACATCACATTTCACAATTTCACTCCCTTTAACCTCTTTTAGCCTAAATTATGCCACACTCATACACATGCTTAATTTAATCACATACATACAAAATTTCCAGATAGCCACGCCTAGAAATCCAACGTGAAGCAAAAATCAGCTTCTGTCTATGCCTGATGTGTCGCCTGGCAGCAATTTGTGTGCCGCTAGGCGGTGCATACAAATTCTAGGTTCTGTCCAGATTTTCTTGAACCTACACGAACCCTAAAGCCCTCAATTACCAATTCTCGTACGTGTTTTGACATAATTTTAAACGTTTAACATCACACTGGTTCATGCCAGTCCATAGCAATATTATTTTCATGCAACCAGTACATTAATCCTAACCCGACACATATTTCATCATTTCAAAATCCCATATGAACCCTAACCCCCAATTGGATCTCAATTCATAAAAATTTCATCTATTGTTTAACTCACAGGCATTTATCCACATTTAACTCACCCACACATACACAAAGAATCAACTCGAGCATCACAATTATCGTAGAAACCACCACAAATCACGAACTGGACAAATCAGTACACGTCGCCTGGCGGGTCGCACATAGCAGCCAGGCGGTTCATAGGGAAACCCAGAAAACTGGGTTCAAACACATGTGTTGCTTGGCGGTAGTTCGTGTGCCGCCAGGTAGTTTCTAGAAAAATCCAGAAACGCCAAAAGAACTCGAGCATGGCAGAGATATACACTTCAAACATTTCATACAATACATGATCATGCAAAAATTACAATTTAATAACAGATGGAACTCCCCTAACCTGGTATTCCTTGCTTCCACTTGCAAAACTTAGCTAGCCTTTCTTATTCCCAAAGCCTCCTTTGATCTTCCACCTTTCAGCACTTCCTCTCACTCTCTACAGCCCGTAAATATTCTGAAAGTTCTCTCCTCACTCTATGCATCAATGGCAACCTCATTAACACTCTCTCTCACCCTTAATGAAACCCTTAACTATGTTTTAATTTGGCTTAATGGTAGCAAAACGAAAATTCCATTAAAGAGAGTTTAAGGAATATTCAATGACCATTCAATCTGCCTCTTAATTAATTAGGGTTTCTGGCTCTTCACTCTATAAATTTAGAAATTTATACTCTCTTATCACGCTCAAACATATCATAAAAATAATACAATTAAATAACACATAATTTGGCTTACATAGGACTTGAACCCAAATCCTCTCACCACAACCAAGTACTCTCAACCACTTGAGCTAGTACTTTTCCATGTCATGAAATTAGCATTTAATGCCATAAAGGCTTCCACTACCCGCATTTATTAAATAATTATTTATTTAATTATTTAAATTTCTCAGGTCTTACATGGAGCTAATTAATTGTATATGAGATCGGATAGGATAATGGGGAGCCATGTTGTTAATATTCAACTAAGCTTATGAATTTTGGATGAGGGTTGAGGTAGTAAGAGAGTTGGTAAATGGTGCAAGCTGATAAAAAACCAATAGGCTCGCTGTACTGGTGTAGCGCCTGGCGGCATGATTCAAACCGTCAAGGGGAAGCTACAAAATAGGGAGGTATTGGACGCGTGGCACTTGACAGTGAGGGTTGTTCCGTTAGGCGACATCTGCAGGCAGTGGCACCAGAAGTGCTTGGCGCTTGGTGGTACATATCCCCCGCCAGGCGATTTGGAAGCGTGTTGCGCCTGGCGACTTAGGAGTAGCGCCAAGCAATAATCCAGAGGCAAAAAATATGTTTTGCTTGCTTCAGATGTGCGTGGTCTATAAGGTTTTGGTGATATCTCGATGGTCGGCTTGCTGGGGTTCCTTGAGTTGTGGATCAGAACATATCCCTTGAGTTGTGGCTTGGGATAGGGTTAAGCACGTGGCATTCCTTGAGTTGTGGCTCAGAATGACATCTCTTGAGTTGTGGCTTGGGATGGCGAGTGTTGCTGGTGTGAGTGTGCGAGTTGTGGCTCGTACGGCGGGTCCAGATAGATTGTCCTCCTTGGTATGAGACCAACGAGTTTGGAAGTCTTGGGACATTACAAATGTTATTCGTATTGGGAACTCCACCTAGCGTTACAGAGTGTGGTCCGTAGCATGGTTTCTCGCACGTGCTCTACCAGTTGTGGCTGGTAGGTGTGGCAGCAAGACATCTCAATGTACTCATTGTAACATCCTTTCCGAATATTACGAATCTATTTAATAAAAATAAGATAAAATGTTAAATGCTCATTTATTAAGATCCATTTTCCAAAACATGGAAAAATATAAAACTTTTATTACATCCGAAGTTAACTCAAATCCATAAAATTTAAAACTCAATTATAATGTCTACGGGTAGTAATATGAAATATTACAAATTCTTTAAAAACTCATAAAATATAAAACTCTGAGAAAGTCATCTCCCAACTAGCCCCGCTCCGGCTCTATGCCTCACCAGATCCACCTGTAACATCGACTACTCCCGTGTATCGCGTACACGATCATCGCCAAACACAAATAGATAGGGTGAGCTAACATAATAAAACATATGCATTAATTTATATAACAAAACACACACAATTCCAAGGATCCTCATCCTTTGATCTCATATCACATGGCCACCACCATGTACTCCATGTTCTACGTCTTTGGTTGATAATCTCAAGCTATCCTTGTTGTCCAACCAACAAGCCACCACTTGTAGAACACATGCGGGAACACTCGTTATTCCGTGCCACAACTCAAAGAATGCTCGTGTTACCCTCCATCCTGAGCCACAACTCCAGGAATACTCTAGCATCTGACCCTTGAGGTATTGCCCAAAGCCTCGTAGACCATGCACATCCAAAGCAAGCAAAATCAACGTCTGCTTTATCAAAAATCGCCTGGCGCTGCACACAAGTCGCTAGACGCAAAAGGCTTCCAGACTGCCTGGCGGGAGACACATGCCGTCAGGCGCCAAGCGCCTCTAATGTTATTGTTTCCACAAGTATCGCCTGGCGGGACAACCCTTATCGCCAGGCGCAACACGCTTCAATTCTCTACTGGTTTTGTAGCCATCGCTTGGCGTTCAAACACCACCTCCAGGCGCTACACTAGTACTTGTGTAGTACTGGTCTTTTAGCACCCAAAAAAAGTCAAAACAAACCATTCACATTTCTTATATATATATATTCCCCTTTTAAACCATGATAGCATTCAATTCTAACTTATGAATAACGCATGCTTAAACAAATATAGCAGTAACACTCTAACGATTTAAGCACATAATTCTATACACCAATGCAATTAACATTGACACACATGCCTTCATCAAAAACCAATTCTCCACATGTGCCAAACCAAAAGGAACATTCAAATTGATATAAACGTACCTCATAACCTAATCATGCTTCATTATATGTTACTTGGAATTATCAAGAGCTTATTCATGTATTTTAAAGACTCCAAAATTAGGAATCTTGAGTAACGTATATCTCTAACTCCTAACATCCAAATCAAATCTCCACCGTTCAAAGTTAGGAACCACATGTTATGGACCACTTGTCAAAATTTCACCTAAATCGGACAGTTAACGAACCGGGAAATGCCATTTTACGAAAACTGTGCGAACTAGAAAAATTGGTTGCACCTAGCGCCCATAAGTGAGGAAGGTGGCGCCTGGCGGGACTATGCTAGCTCCGGGCGGTTCCTGTTCTGCAAAAAATATAAAAAACAACATTTTTCGTGAATCAGAGCACCACACATCACTGGTATGGCGCTTGACAGTAACCAACGTGCTGCCAGGCGGTTCCTACTGTTTCAAGAACCCCAACATTCTTCTCTGCACCTGCGAACCTCAATCCATTCAACTCCAACTGTTCTGGTTTCATTCAATTTACGACTCAAAAGGTTGTACTTAATGTTTAGGTTCACTATCCATTCCTAGAACTTCCAATAAGTGAAATTCCATTAACCTTTTTCCCTTAATTTAGTGCCACTATAAAAACCCCCAAATCATTAGCCCTAAATTAGTGTTCATATAGTTTTTCATTGAATTTAAACTTCAACTACATATAATCCCACGAAAATCTGATCTCCAACCATTTACCAATCATTAGTACTATCTTTTACCCCAATCAGAGTTAACTCAGGAACCCCAAAACACCGAAATCGAACCAATATTGGTTCGCGTCGCTTGGTGGGTGTTCATCACTGCCAGGCAGCTCATCAAAACCCAGAAACTGGGTTGAGCCATACGCGTCGCCTAGCGGCACAAGACTCGCTGCCAGGCGGTTCCTTGTAGGAACCCAGAAACCAAGCAAAAATACAAGTGCCACTTGGCGGCAGTTCATCACCCACCAAGCGGTTTTTGGGAAATTTCCAAAAATCAGAAAATCAACCCAAATAGCAGGTATTCATGCATAATTATGTCTATATATCATGTGATTTATCCTTAAACGTAAAATTAACGAGTAACAACTCCCCTAACCTGGAATTTCCTTTGCTTAGAGTTTGAATTATGAGTCTTCCCTTGAGCACCAAGGGTCTTGAACCCAAGTCCTCTCACACAATTAAGTACTCTCAACCACTTGAGCTAGTATTTTTCCACGTCATAACAATCTCCATTAAATTCCATAAAGGCTCCCCTACCCGTATTTATTAAATATTTATTTATTTAATTATTTAAATTTTATGGGTCTTACACTCATCAGAAGACGTAGAACACGAGTAACATAGTCGTGGCCATGTGGTGTAAAATCAAAGGATAGAAATTCCTTTGGTGTATTTGTATGGTTTGTATGATGTGTGTGTGTGTGTGTGTATATATATATATATATATGTTTATGTAATTGTAAGCTCACCCTATCTGCTTATGTTTGGCGATGATCGTGTACACGGTACACAAGAGCATATGATGTTGCAAGTGGATCTAGTGAGAAATAGAACCAGAGCTGGGCTAGCTTGGGAAATTTTCTACAGATTTTTATTATGGCTTTACAAACTTTGAAAATTTTGAAAGCATTGGATTATTAGACTTAACTTTGTAGTTTGAGTTTTATTAAATTACGGATTTGAGGTATTTTATGATGAATTAAATGTTTAATTTTCTCGCGATTTTGGGAAAAGTCAGTTTAATAAATGATGCTTAATGAATATTTCTATTTTATTTTGTTTAAATCCATAATATCGGTTGGGATGTTCCACAAAGCATATCCCTTAATGACTACTAAAATGAATCACTTGCATTAAGGTTCATACTCTATAACTAGCTAGAGCCTTAAATCCATTTATAATTCTAAAAGTAGGAGGAAAGTTAGTTGGACCACAACTTGAAACTAGTTTCTACTCAATCTCAAAGTAGTGAAATAACACGAGTGATCAGTTCATCCAACAACAAATATAAACTAACTCACAAACATGTAATGAAAGCATACTTTAATAGATAAAACAGTACCAATACAAGAGAGTTCTAAAGAGTTACATCTTAGCTTCAACACAGAAAAATTTAGCTCCTCATAATGTATGAAAATATTTCAATATAATGAAAAGTCATCATCCTTCTATCCTTTGATATTGTTCTCTAAAGTACACAGAAAAAGTGTATATAAAAGCTCTCAAAAGAACCACTCTCAAAAAGTCTATACAAACAAGGGTGAAACTAAACTTTAATAACTATCTAGGGCAATGCTAAGCGGTGCACTTTGTAGCTCAAGCTTTAGAGGTTTCCTTCTTGGTTGGATTTACTTTGATGGCATGAGCCTCCTATTTTGATGCTTTAGCTTTTGAGATAACTTCAAAGGAAGGAAATCTTCATAGCTTAGTCTTTGGTTTAGTGCTTGAGATTTTCCTTTGTATTGAGTTTTCTTGTGTGGCTCAAGCCTCAATTTTCTACTAAGCTGCACCTTTGTCAGTTTTGTCCAAAATTGCTTGAATCTTTGTTGTTTTTTTTTTTTTGGTTAAATTAGTCTTTTGGTCCCTCTATTTGTTATGAAATTTCAGTTTGGTCCTCAAATTTTTCGTTGTCTCAATTTGGTCCTCATTTTCTTAAAAATGACTCAATTTGGTCCTCACCGTTAACTTTGACCAAACGGTATTAAAGTCAACGCCACGTGTCAATTTAAGGTTTTTTTTTATATTTTTTTAATATTTTTTAATTTCTTTTAATTTTTTTTAATTTTTTGTTTTATTTTGGCACATGTCATTTCACATTTGTGCCACATGTCAAAGTGACTCAATTTGGTCCTATATTTGTTTTTAGTTTCAATTTAGTCCCAATTTTTGTAAAAATGAAGCAATATTATCCTTCTTTAAATTGACACTAAATTTACTTTTTTTTTTATAAATTTTATGGTGATATTCTTACTAAAATTAATGTTTTTATTAAATATTTCTATAAATATTTTAAATTAACTTTAAATTCTATACAAAATATTAGACTTTGATTTTGTTTTGAACTTGAAATTTAGTTCCTAAACTTATGTGTGTGACAAGTTATTTGATTTTTAATTTTTACTAAGTTTGTATAATATGGTACACTTGATGCCTTGATGCCTTTATATATGATGACAAAATTGTTAATTTTTGAAATTAAGTTTGGGGTTTAACTTTGTTTAATAATAAAACAAAAAAAAAACTTATTTTAAAATATTTCTACAAATATTTAATAAAAACGTCAATTTTATTAAGAATATCATCATAAGTTGTATACAAAGATTAAATTGAATCTCAATCTAAGGAGGACAATATTGCTTCATTTTTACAAAAAATGGGACTATATTGAAACTAAAAACAAATATAAGGACCAAATTGAGTCACTTTGACACGTGGCATAACTGTGAAGTGACACGTGTCAAAAATAAAAAATTAAAAAAATTTAAAAAAATTTAAAAAAAATTAAAAAAATTAAAAAAAATTCAAAAAATTCAAAAAAATAGAAATTGACACGTGACATTGACTTAACACCGTCTGGTCAAAGTTAACGGTGAGAACCAAATTGAGTCATTTTTAAGAAAATGTGAACCAAATTGAGACAACGAAAAACTTGAGGACCAAACTGAAATTTCATAACGGAGGAAACAAAATAATTTAACCTTTATTTTTCCACTTTTGACTCTTTGATTACACTTAGATCTGTAAAACAAACTACATTGGAATGAATTTCATATAAACAAGATAGAATTAAGACAAAAATAAAGGGCCAAAATTATCTCAAAATTAGCTAAATTTGGACTCTTATTACTCACTCAATTCATCTTTCGACCTACCTGGTATTAGTATTTCTTGATGTCCTCAACAAATATATAATATATTAATAAAATGTGAAATTTTAACGTTAAATTGGTCATTCAAATAGAAGAATCAATGATAATGCATTTGTGGTAAGTTATATCAAACACAATTTGACCGAAATTATAAGACGGCGGTAACAGCGGTCGCTCAAGTCTCACGTTGTTTCTCTTTAATGACCTCGACCCGACAACTTCCTCTCTCTTTCTTTCTTTATTATTTTTTCATAATTCATAAAATTTTCTTTCCTTTCTTTAATTCTTCTTTTCTCTCTCCTCCTTTACCTTCTCGAATGTATGACAAATCTCCCCTTCATTTTGGACCAAGAAAACAAAAGTCCCACTTCCCTTCTTATTTTATTTTATTTCTATAATGATAATAATAATAATTTTCATAATACCGTTTTTTGTTTTTATCCACAATTTCAGTTTTTATAGTTTTTTTAACCCACATTATTATGATTTTAATTTAAATTTTTATTTCCTTCCCTCTGAATCTACCTTTCCTTCTGTATTCCCGTTCAACCCACGCGTCCAACCTCACTTTCAATTTTCTGTTCCAACAGAAGAGGGAATTGATAGATTGTCTCTCAGGTAATCAACCACCCTTTTCAAGCTTTCGCGCTTCCCAATGGACCCTCCTACACATTGCATTTTGACTTTAATTCAATTTAGTTAATTTTTTTCTTGCAATGGTTTAGTTGGATCGGTCTCGGGGGTTCAATTTTCTTGCAAACACAGCAGATCTGGGTTCTTCAAGGTTAGGAGCTGCTTTTTTGGGTTTTCTTTCCTTTTGATTGTTTTGTTGGAATGTTTGGTCTCAATGAAATGTTGAAAGATCCGAAGGTCGAAGGAGTTACATTGGTTCGTATATTCCCTCAATTGGTTAGATTTTGTGTTCTCCTGTAAAATATTTTTTTTTCAGTGCTCAAAATTAGTCTTACCTTTTATGGGTTGAAGTTGAATCTATTGGGTTTATGTTTTCTGATGTAAGTTTGTGTATTTCGTGCTATGCCTTTGTTCCCTACACCCATTTATAAGCTTCATTAATTTTACACATAGATCTTCGAAGTATTAGTAGTTAATAGTATTGTTGAAGGTGTGGATTTTGATTTGATGGTTTTATTTTTGTGTTTGGTGGTGACACAGGAGTATTGTTGTCCTGACTCTTGGCGTATAGAAGAAAGGCTGTTTTCCTTTCTACCCGGGTTTTGCATTGTGTGCAAAGTTTGAGAACTAACATCTGGTAGACGGTGCTTGAAATTGTTTTTCTGCTGCATGTGGTTTCTCCTTCGTGGTGCAACACTATTTTATTCATGGGGGAGTGGATTGTTGGAGCTTTCATCAACCTCTTTGGAAGTATTGCAATAAACTTTGGGACCAATCTTCTCAAATTGGGGCACAATGAGGTATGCCCGAAGTCTTTTTTATGGATGGAACCGTTTATTTAGTACCTTCCTCTATTATTATTATAGACATGTTTCTGTCTATATTATAATGACTAATGAGGTACATAAATTGGCTTTGCTGTTGTCTTCCTTTTCAGATTTCAGCTGATTTTATAAATGTTTACTGAAGTAATGAAGTCATGTATCTTTTTGTATTCATTTTTATCTTGTTACATTATTTCTTTGGATTTGTATGCATGATTTTTTGGGTTACGGACATTAGTTATAATAGTGAAGCACTGAATTTATAGATAAATCCATCTGATTCTGAGTTTTAGAGTTGTTTAGTTTCGTGATATATTACATCTGTACTGCTATTTCTTGAAAGTTGCAATTTGCATTATCAAATTATTTGGGAAACCTAATATTATTTTTTTTTTCTTTTGCAGAGAGAAAGACATTTACATGGAAGTGATGGGGTAAATGGAAAGATGACTTTGAAGCCTATTATATATTTCCAGAGTTGGAGAATTGGTATATTCCAATTTCATTTTTATGTGGGTTTTTTTGCTCCTTTTATCAGGGTGGTTGGTTCCTGATTTTTGCTCTCATTGCAGGTATCGTATTTTTCTTTCTTGGAAATTGTCTTAATTTCATTTCCTTTGGATATGCTGCTCAGGTACGTTTCCCTGATGTTGGGATTTTTTGTTCAGTAGCATATCGTGTACTTTATGATAGTATGTAGTAGTCTTGTTCTTTTTTTGTTTGGTTGGATGTAGTAAAATTTGCAAGTTCTTTTGCTTGATTTTGATGGATGTATTTCCCTTCATTGTGATTACTCATTCTTATTTTTCTGTTTGATGTGCAGTCACTTCTTGCGGCACTTGGTTCTGTTCAGTTTGTATCTAACATTGCCTTCGCTTACTTTGTCTTGAACAAAATGGTGACAGTCAAGTATGCTAAATTTGAACTGAGACTACAGTTTAATTTTTCTTTTTTGCCAACTCTATTTTAGTGATGAGAATTCTTGTGGTTTAATTAGTGGACTTTTATCAGGGTACTGGTTGCCACCGCTTTCATTGTTCTTGGAAATGTTTTTCTTGTTGCATTTGGCAATCATCAATCGCCTGGTATGTAACATTTGTCTAGTTCAATTAAACATTTGCTTCTAAGTATACCTGTGGAAACAATGTTGATTAGTATGAAGCTGATAGGTAGATGTACACAATGACTTGTTAATATGGCAAACAGCAACTAGGTTTTGTATGTTCAAAAAGTAAGAAGCATATTTTATACAAGGCTTTTTGTATGTGGCAACGTAATTTAATTTTTTGTTCAGTATGTTCTCTGTTCTTACTGAATGTTACCATTCATTGCTGTTAAACAATTCAATCATATTATAAATCAATTTTTGTGGAAGATATGATTTAATGACATTAAATAGGAAAAAATGAAGTGATTTTCTTACATCAAACAGGGAAATATCTTGGAAAATATTTCTCATTTCTTCATTGTAAAAGATGTGTTTACTCACAATTACAAGTATTCCTTTCAATAGGGTATCAGACAGATACCATCCTCCGTAGTCTGTTTTGTCACTATTTCGTTGTTCGGTCATGACTTTTTTCTAGACGCATTGGCCCTGAATGCGGTCACTCTTTCACTCTCGGGTAAACAGCTGCACGCCCTCAGAGCAAATTTGCTCTCTTGCAGTCTCTGGACATTTTTGCTCTCCTGCAATTGTTGTGCCCTTTGACCATTTTTTCTCCTCGCTATGCTCTTCAAGCATTTTTACTTTCCGGCAGCAACCATGTTCTGTGGGCATTTTTTTCTCTCTGACAGTTGTTTTGTCCTCTAAGCAATTTTGTTCTTCCGCAGCCACTTTGCCCTCTGAACCCTTTTGCTATCTGGCAGTCCCCGCACTCCAAACATTTTTTGCTCACTAGAAGCTGCTGCAGCATCCTTCAAGCATTTTTTCCTCGCTTCCCACTATGCGTCGCTGATAGTGCTGGTAGTGAAGCGGCCCAGTTCTTTGCATCGACGCTGGTACTGTTGTCACTCCTCTTGTCGTCATTGACGGACATTATTGTGGTAGTGGCTTTCTCCCTGTGGGGGTGGTGTGGTGTCTTCATATCCGTGGATAGGCCTTCAATGGACTTGTTGCCAGAGTCCGGGATGGCAGAGGGACCAAGGACTTCACGGTGGCTGTGAGGTCGTCAGAGCAAGAAACAACAGTGGGTTGCCGCCATAGGATATCCCTATGAATTCCTCTTTTATATGCATTTATTGCCCTTGTTTGTCTTTTCATATGTATAATTCAATATTTTGTTGCTTTTTTAGTTTTTGAAATTAAAAGAAAATGAAATAAATTTATTAAACTCCTAAGATTTTATTTGACTTAATTTTTTGATTATGAAGTATGATTAGTATTTTTGAATAATCTTATAATCATGTAATGTAAATATATGACTTACATAAATATATAATTTATACGAATATATAATTATAGAAATATGCGTGTCCCGTCCCGTGTCTTATAGTTTCTAATTTAGTTGTATTTTCGTCTCCGTGTGTCTGTACCCGTACTTCTTAGGTCGTAGCCAACCAACACCATGTGCCACCAGTTCCGTGGCAAGTCATCTTCGCACACTTGCACCAAATTGATGCGGAAGCTTTGTCATTATTAACTTCGTTAACTTTAGCAACGAATTCACTTACATGTTCGCGATGGGTCTTGTGTTGATCACATTAGTAATGTGACTCAGATACACATGTTCTAGCTTGAGGGGGGACTATAAAGATATGATATGATATGATATAGGGAAATATTTTAGCAAATATTTCTCATTTTTTATTATTGACTTTGTTCCTTATTATAAATAAGAATAGTCATGTATGTACACTACACACAATTACAAATTCCTTCAATAAATTTCAATGTTGCAAACTAATTTCAGTTAAGTACTTGCTTTTCAGTTTATACGCCAGAGCAGTTGACGGAAAAATATACCAATATGGCATTCCTTCTATACCTTCTAGCTTTGGTCTCAGTTGTTGCGTTGCATCACTCCATCTACAAGTAATCTGTAGGATTTAAATATTTGTTGGTAGTTTAATCAAACAATTGTTATTCTTTGTAATTAACACGTGGAATATGCAGGAGAGGGGAACTTCTGCTTGCAGTATCACATGATCTCAGACCCTATTGGAGCATGCTACTGCCTTTCTCATATGCCATAGTTTCAGGTGCCGTGGGTTCATGCTCAGTGTTGTTTGCTAAATCACTGTAAGTGAGCTACTCCAACATGTTGCCTTGCTTCATGACACAATGTCCATGGAATTGTACCTAATACAATTTTTTTTGCAGTTCTAACCTATTACGACTGGCTATGTCCAATGGTTATCAGTTACACAGCTGGTTCACATATTCCATGCTTCTTTTATTTCTTAGTACTGCTGGATTTTGGGTAAGGCTTTTTCTTGGGTAGTGATTTTTTATTTGGCTTTTTTTATTCTTTGAAGTTAAGTGATGAGAAGTGCGAATGCTAACCCAATCCTTTTAATTTGTGCAGATGACCAGGTTGAATGAAGGACTGTCATTGTTTGATGCAATTCTTATTGTTCCTATGTTTCAGATAGCATGGACTTTCTTCTCAATCTGTACAGGATTTATATATTTTCAGGAATATCAGGTACTTTCTCTTTCACATGATATACACTGGTAGAGTTTGCTTTGCACAGGCACTCGTAGAAGTTTTAATTATATTATTGAAGATTAATAATTAAATATCAATTCCTACTTTGGTTGAATGGAGTCACTTGAGTATATATTTCAGAAAATCCAATCTGTTACATCGTTTAGAAACATCATGGGTTCAACAATCAACATACAAAACAAGACCTAGTCTAGATAACGTAAGTCAATTTCAGATAATTAACTTAATCATGCTTCTATGTACATTTCTAAGTTGTGAAGAAGTCGTATGTCACAGTGTAACTGCTTTTAGTTTCAATCCCTGGTTACATTTTTTAGCTGGTTTTTCTGTAAGGTCTAAATCTAGTGAGATTTCCCATCCAGGTTATAGAAGTTTCTCTCACTCTTCCACAAACAAGAAATTAATCTTCTGTTTTTTTCTAGTTTAGCTTTGAGCCATGGGTCATAGCTTACCGCAGAGGAAAGATGTGAGCTTCCAAGTTCTAAAATTACTGCAGAGAATGCATGAAAATCTGTGTAAATTAAATCAAAAAGAAACTAATGATAAGGATATTGCAAGGTAGTTAAAATTATACTTTTACTTGTATTGGGAGAGAGTTAACATCACAAATCATGGGATCTTAACAATTATTGTAAGATCCTACAGAATTCATAAACTCAAACACGTATAATAACATAAATAAGCAAAGAGGACATTTCAGTTCAGTTCAGTGGCAGCTGGGTTTTCCCTATACCCAGGGAGCCTTTGAAGAGAATAGGAAAACAGAAAACCCAGCAGCCAGCAAAAGACAGGTGACAAGTGAATCATCCGGCAAACTCAGCAAACAAAGGTGCAGAGGAGAACAACCATGGAAGAGATGAAAATGGATGGAAAAGAGATTCAGCATTGACAGGGTTTTTAGCAAAGAATGGTTGGAAATGGTGGTAAAACGTGCCAATTTGGGGTTTGGAACCTAGGTATTTTGGGTTGCAAATAGATTGAAAATTCTCAATGTGAACAAAATACCAAATGTTCAAACAGAAATATAGCAGAGTATGTTAGGATGACAAAAGAAATGTATATTTCAAAGTTTAAAATTTGCCAGGAACTGAAGATGTGTATGTTAGGTACAAGAGAATAATTTAGAAGAAATGCTATATGTTGAGGAAAACCTTGTCTTCCATTTATAGGGCTTGGTTGCCACCCTTGACATCATTAATTAACTAGGTTCATAAAATGAAAGTTTATTGCAATCAAATGCGAGAATATAAATTGTTGCTGAACCACGGCTGAGGGTCCAACTTTTTTTCTTTTGTTATCAGATTCAGTGTTATTTGGTTTGAATTATTCCCTTGGTTTTTCTCACCTACCTTGCCCCTGGAATCAACTGATTTCAACATTTCAGGTTTTATTCAATATTTCAAAACCGGATGAGTTTATTATTTTTTTAATTGAAAAGACGTAAAATTTTTGAATATAAATACTGGTGTTTGTTTGCAAAAATTTCTACCAAATGCTGAGATATGCAGCTGATAACTGCAGCTCGTCTTCATTTATTTAACTTATCTTTGGTCTATAGTAAGTAGACAGAGTCACCTATTACCTTCTAGAATCTGGAAGTAAGTGTTTCAAAAGCTTTGGTTCATGTATCACTGGTATTATTTGATTTTATCTTTGTGTGATGAGTGCTTGTGTCATTACTTTGGTGAAAGCTGAATGTGTTTACATAATGAATTTTAGGTGTCATGTCATGTAAAACTTACCTTCCTGAAAGCAGGTATTTGATGCGTTACGGACAACAATGTTTATACTCGGAATGATGTGTGTATTTATTGGCATTTCTTTACTGGCACCAGATGAATCAAAAGGTAATATAACTTTATAATTGTTTTAGGTTTTATACAATTCAAAGTATGCAGAAGATAATACGTAACTATTTTTTTCAGGTCATGAGCCGAAAGATGGTTCTTTGGATTCCATGGTGTCTTCTGCCACTTCAACAGAAGAGAACAGGTAGAGTATAATAATCCCTTTTGTATGACTTTACATAAAGTGAATTTTAGTCGCATAGTTTACTATATTTATGAAACATCACTGAAGGGAAGCAAAATGATTGATATACTACTACTAGTTAATGGTATCATCTTACATTTATTCCGTAGGTCTGTTTCAACTTAACAATATCACACATAAAAAGTTACTACCTCCATTCTCATTTATAAGAAAAAAATACTAATTTCACGTAGAAAAATTAAATAAATCAGTTAAATGTATTAAAATTTATTTATCTCTTAATATTCTTCTTAAAATGCCCTTATCATAATAAACACAGTACATATTATGATGGTGTAACCGAAAGTAAGAGATGAATTCAAGTTAAGTATTATCGGGAAATGGTCAACCAATAAAGTAAAAAGAGTTAAAATTTGTTTATATTTGAGAACAAAAATGTTAAGAAGATTCCAGTAAATTGCTCTAAATTATGCATGGACCTACTAAAACAGCCAAAGGTCACTTAAAACTTGTTGATAGAATCATATTGTTTGTACTTTATTTTTTCTTGAGAGTCAGACTCTCTTGTTAATGTTGGTAGCTTTCCCTGATGCATATTGCCTGTATATTATAGGCTGGTAGTGTCTACTGAAGAAGCACAAAATAAAGACCCAAGATCATTTGTCAAAGCAGTGCTCATAAAGATTACAGATTTGTTGGTCAAGGCAAAGGTATTGTTACTAGTTGCATTAACATTAATTGCGAATGGTGCCACTTGTTATGATGATAAATGAACTTTTGCTATCTCTTTGCAGACTTCTTGCGCATTATCTCTTGGTTTTGGGGAGGACACCATCAATGCTTCATCAGTTCTTGTGATGCCGATGGTGTCATCAAGAATGACTGGATTCAGAGGTAACGGACTTGAGCGAGCAAGAATTTTGTCCATGAGAAATTCTGGTTGGAGCAAGATCTCAATGGATGAAGATGCTGAGAAATTGCTTGATGCTAGTTCAGTTGTTCCTCCTAGCCCTTAAAGGATGTTGATAATCAAAGGATGTCCCACGGTATCATTTTTTCCCTTGATTTTCCTTTACTTTAATGATTGGAATAGTTGAGATACGAAACCATCATGATTCAATTTATTTGCTGTTAGCATTCATGTAATAGGGAAAAAAAAGGATAAAAAATTTGTTGTATATTGTATATACATATTGTAAATTTTTTCTTGCATAATTGAAATTCGAAAGAAAAAAAAAATCTATGGAAGTTTTATATGCTTGATACTCATTTTTGCCACAGTTTAGCTATTCATTTCATATGTATTATTAGTGAGGTTACAAAATTGTAAATTGGCATTGGTTTCTACGAATTCGAAGGCTAGATTTGTTAGGTACTAAAAAAATGTATTATATATATATATATATATATATATATATATATATATATATATATATCCATGCAATTTTTTGGTTTCTACATCAAATTCAGTCTATTAAGTGATTTGCATAATTGTTTTCCCTTTGTATGACATTGATCTATCTTTCTGTTTGACTATCATTAGAATCTTGGATGCAATATTCTTATAACCATCATACAGCATCGCACGTTTCTCTTATACTAAATGAGCTATTTAATTCTTAGAATTATTGGTTTTTGAAACTAAAGAACACCTAAGTTCTTAAACATTTCAAGTGTTCATTTAAGTTTCTAATATTAATATTTATTTATCTATGAACATATATTATTATTATTATTATTATTATTATTATCATCTCAATTCTTAGATAAAATAATAAAAAATGTATAATTGTATGAAGTTAGACAAAATTCTAAAATAATTATATTTTTAATTTAAAGGACTAATATAACAAGATATAATTTATTTAGTCTTTAAAAACGAAAGCTCACGAATCTTGGGGTCATCGTGAGTCACGATGATCCCAATTTTATTGGTTGAATAAAGAGACCTCAAAACCTAAAACTAAAGTTGACCGAGACAATCGAGGCCAGAAACAGCGAACCAAGGTACAATTGTTTTTTTCTTTCAATTATTTGGTTGGACATGACTTGGAGCAACTTTCAGCTAACTATGGAGAGTGTGTTGCGCAATTAACAGATCTTAGATTTTAATTGTCTTTAACATTTAATCTTGATTATATATATATATATATATATATATATATATATATATATATTGGATTCGAGCTATTTATTTATTTATATTTTTTTATTTTCGGGTGTAATTTGTAGGGGTTTTGAATCAATCTACACGGGTTTTAGTGATGGAGACGAAGAAATCGATTTTATCCGTTCTCATTTTGAATGATGGGATTTGACTAAGTTTGGATTTCAAGTAAAATAAAGGCAATCAAGTGGTTTGTAACACCAGAAATAAAAAGAAATGAAGTAAGGATCATATATAAGGAGTTTCTTATCATACACGTTAACTTTTTTGCTCTGAAACATAAAAATAAGAATATTTATTCCAATGTTCAGAATATTAAAGAAAAATACTACTGGATATAGTTTTTATTTTTACCATGTGTATTCACTTTTATCTTATTATTGTTAAAAAAATTAATTAAATAATTATTAAAATTAAAATGTTATTAAATTTATAAAAGATATATTCTTAAAAAATAATTATAACAAATAGATAGAAAATTAAAAGAATAATATAATTAATAAAATTATTTATATTAATAAGGATAAAACTGATAATGATATATATATATATATATATAAAAAGTAAGATTATAATATATAAAGAGGATTTTTATCCAAATTTCATTTTTTTTAGTTTTACTCTTAATTATTATTTTAAAAATTAATTATTTTATAAATAGTTTATATTTAGCTACACACATGCTCTTTTTCGCTAATCTATAATATAATATATAAAGAGAATATCTTCTTTTGTGTCCACATTTCATACTACCAATTCTATTCTTTATAATATAATATATAAAGAGAATTTTCTCTTTTGTGTCCACATTTCATAATAAAGAAACTTTCCTCTTTTGTGTCCATATTTCATAATACCAATTCTACCCTTTACAATATCTATAACTATATATAAAGGGGATTCCCTCTTTTGTGTCCACATTTCATAATTCCAATTTTACCCTTTACAATTTAATTATTTATTAAATTTTTAAAAATTAACGGTTAATTTTACAAATTTTTATAAAACTATTTATTTATCTCCTTTTTCTTTTTTCTCATACTATTCATCAACAATTATTTTTTTCATATTTTCTCCATACATTTCACTTTAATTTTTATAAATATACTTTTATTTTGTTCATTAACTTAATAACATTACAATATCATCAATTATAAATATAATAATTCGAAAAATGCGTACACGCAGGCGCGATAGCGCCTGTGTTTACACTAGTAATATATAAAGAGGATTTTCTCTTTTATGTCTATATTTCATAATACAAATTCTACTCTTTACAATATAATTATTTATTAAAATTTTTAAAATTAACGGTTATTTTTACCTATTTTCTATAAAACTGTTTATCTTTTTTTTATTCATCAACAATTAATTTTTTTATTCATTTTACTTTATTTTTAATAAATATAAATTTATTTTATATATTAACTTAATAATATTACATTATTATCACCTACTAACATACTATCATTCATATTTTAAAAATCGTACACATAGGCGCGATAAGTGTTGTCGCGCTTGTGTGTATGCTAGAATATATAAAGATGATTCTCTATCTTGTGTCCACAATTTATGATTTCAATTTTATCCTTTACGATATAAATATTTGTTAAATTTTTAAAAATGAACACCTACTTTTACATATTTTCTATAAAATTGTGCATCTTCTCTAATTTTTTTTCCTATTCAGTTACTTTCTCATCTTTTCTTCATCTATCTAACTTTTTTTAGTAAATTAAATTTATTTTTCATATTAATTTAATAACATTACAATATCATTATCACCTACTAATATAATAGCATGCATATTTAAAAAATGTATACATACAGACACAATAACACTTGTGTTTATGCTAATATATATAAATGGTTACCGAAGGATTATATAATGATTATCGAAACACACACGCACACACACACACACGCACACACACACACACGCACACACACACACACGCATACACACACACACATACACACACACACACACACACACATACACACCGTTTACTATATGGGATTGTTGTGCAAGGTAGTCTATGCTTCACCATAACCATGCATTAAGTTGTGCCAAACAAAATATTTCTTCTATGTCTATCTTCCCTTGCCTCAATATTTTTCAATTTTTACGTTTCTGAATTTCCCAAATAATTGTTATCACACTCCTTTCCAAGTATTGTTTTGTTACCATTTGTTGGGAATAGTTTAAGTGTGAGTCAAAGTTCTACATTGGATAGAATAGACAAAATTAAACACTATATAAGATAAAAGGCCCATAACTACATTGCCTTAAGGTTTTGTGGTTAAAAGTGGTGTAAAATGCCTTATATGTGTAAGACCAATGTCATATACATAGAACCACAATCTCTCAATGACTATACCTCATATGAAAAATATATAAACCTATCAGTGGTACCAGAGTTGATGATTCAAAGTGACTGACCGCATAACCATAACCAAAAGGGGTCACCATACACTTAAGGGGAATATACCATATGAAAAAAGAAAAAATGGACTCACCCTTGAGGGAGATTATTGGGAATAGTCCAAGTGTGAGTCAAAGTCCCACATTGGATATAATAGACAAAGTTAAACACTATATAAGATAAAAGGCCCATAACCACATTGCCTTAAGGTTTCGGGGTTAAAAGTGGTGTCAAATGCCTTATATGTGTAAGACCAATGTCATATACATAGAACTACAATCTCTCAATAACTACAACCCATATGAAATATATATAAACCCAACACCATTTTGTTGCCTTAGGTGGAAGTATTGGAAGTTAACTTTAAAGTGGTAATGATGCATTGTGTTTACACAAATCCCAAATATTTTTAGTTACATAACAACTAAAGAATAAATGTTGGACATTCTCCTCACTTTCTTTACATAGCTCAGAAGATTTGTTTCCTCGTTGTACACCCCTAATTGTTAAATTTTCGTTAGTTGGTATCTTGTCCAACACTAATCTTCGCATTAAGTGTTTTGCACTTAGGGTGGGTGACCTTTGTACTCCAAAATGAGTTAAACAAAGTGGTATCTTCCCCACCTAAATTGCATTACAATATATTATACAATGACTTGATCGTAAATAATCCTTCCTCACTCGCTTTCTAAATCCAAATGTCATCAATTTCTCTTTTGAAATATTGGATTGTTATGAGTTTCAAAGGATCTTGTTCTTGGATAGCTTCCCATGCGAATCTAGCTCTCCTCTACATTATATTCCCTTCGCATCCTCACATTGTTGTAGGTGGCATCAATTATCCTGTGGTGGAGATCAAGTAGGCCGAGTCACAATTGAATCGTGGTGCTTGGGCTGCTACGTTCTTAAGTAGAAAGAGTTGCATCCTAACTAATAGTTATAACTTTTGACCTAGTGGTAAGATCTTGATCCAACAATTGGTATCAAAGCCAAGGTCACGAGTTTGATTCCTAGTGAGCGATCCCTGAGGGAGAGATTGTTGCAGGTGGCATCAATTGTCCCGTGACAGAGACCAAGTGGGCGAGTCATAATTAAATCGTGACATTTAAATACCTCAATGAACCATACATACTCTAATACCTCCTTCCATAAGTCTCTTATTCCCAACCCCCTTCTTGCTTTATGTTCTAGAGATTTTCCCATTTTATCTAGGTTACCTTCCTGTTTTTAGATCCCCAACCCCAAGGAATTTTTATTTTTTTTTGCATTTTTTTGAACACTTTGCATACACTCTTTCGCACTTTTAAGAAGGACAAATAAAAAAAGGGAAGGGTTGAATGAAAAAATTTACAAGGTATACACAACCTACAAAAGATTACAATATACCTCTCCATCTAGTCAAGCAATTACTATCCTTATCTACCACCGCTTGCCAAAACTTTTATTTCGTTGGATTCACCTAATAGGCGTTCCTAAGTACTTAAATAAGATTTTCATATAGGTACAATTTAGGATCCTAGATAAGTTCTCCAATACATTCATCTTTATCTCGTTCCGCCTATCTTTCTTTTGTAGAAATTGACCTTTAGTCCAAATACCAATTCAAAACTCCTCAAAATAGGTTTTATAACCAAAATGTTTTTAATGTTAGCTTCACATATAAATAAAGGTTAAATATGTTTTTAATCCCTAAACTTTGATGCAAAAATGTATTCGTCCTTATCCTAAACATTGGTATAGTTTGGTCCCCAAACCTAAAAAATGAATAGATATAGTTCTTCTAACCCAACTTATTTACTTTTTTTATATATATTAAACTGTACTTCAAGCTTGCGTTTGAGTTGTTTACATCATTTAACACATTTCAGTTCAAATGTCAATCCAGAATGCCGTCTAACACTAAAAAAAATTATCCTTCATACAATTTTTTCTTGGTCGCTTGTCTTCATAAGTTCTTTCATATCATATATGTATAATTGAATTCAGAACTATCCCATTGGATCCAATATTAACGAGTGGGCATAATGAACAAATTAATGAAGAGCCAATAAATATCTTTGAAACTTCAATCATATTATAGATTATCAGTCTGTGACCTTTATCATGTAAGCTTTATAACAATCATTTGTCCTTTACACCAATGATCATGTACTTGTTTTCTTTATACTGAATGTGCGTTTGATTTGCCGGCTGAACTTTATTAGATAGATATTTATGCATTTTAAGGTAAGAAAGAAAGAAGTTTAAACTATATTCGTTTTAATGTAATAAACAAAGAAGTATTTTCTGTCATTAAATTGAAGGTACCTTTTATCAAATATAAATTTTTATAAACACACCCTGAGATATCCAAATAACACCAAAAAATGGCAGATAATATAGGCCATACTCTGCAAATGCGAACTACTTTTCACATTCTTCAGCATGCTTTCTTTTATATCAATTATAAACAAATGTAGAACATTGAATACATATTCATAACCCTGGTGCTGGTACAGAATATTTGTCTGTAATAAATCTTAGTGGGATTTATTTTCTAATCACATTTTGAAAGAACCAAGTTCAGTACTAGTTAGATCACCTATTTGTTGATTAGAACTTTTGAATTTAACTAAAAGGAATATTAATTGCATATTTGAATATAGAGTGAATGAGTGACTAATGTGGTTGTCAAACTGTTCAAGAATGCAAACTGTTTAACACTCCCCAAAATAGCAAAAGTGCAAATGGTAGTTGTGAATGTGGTGCTGGTGGGTGAGTTCAGAAAGCCTAAACTAACATATATCTAAGAAAGGCAAAAGCAATATTATTCCAAAGGGTCCATCACCAGGTCCACCACCACACCTACAAATGATGTAACACCAAAGCAGAATGGAGAAAGGTACAGAACAACCTTCTGCATATCTTTTTATTACACACCACACACCATGAATATGCTGAATAATATGTTACCAGGAAAACATGAAGACCAATAGAATCACAAGATGAAAGTATATCCAATGCTCAAAAGCTTTACAGAGAGGATCAAATATAGTTCAAGGAGCACAAACAGAACAGCCAAATTCCCCTGATGAGAACAATGAAAGGTGAAAGATCAAGAGACATTATAAAATGATAGATCAACTTTGGACTGTCGACATAGTTGAGATAAGAAAGATCACAGTGATGTCTAACACCGGTCTATTTGGAAAGATCAACAAGAAGAAATCACATATTTCCAGATTTGGCTAAGCTAAACTTGTTGATGAGCATCAAGTTGAGGAGCAACACAGTTATGCTTGTTCTTTCAAGTTACATCTCTTGGTACTGAAGCAACTGCATGCGGCTTTGCATTCGTAGCTGTTCATAGAACCTTCTGATGAAATCCTCAGCCTCATCATCAACTTGATTTGCCCCCTCTTCATTCTCATCCTCAGATGAGTAGTTGGATATCCTCACAGAGAAGGGTGAGAGTAGAGGGCTCTTCCTCTCTCCAGGAGTAAAATCAGATGCATCAAACCTAAGGTTGAAAGTGTATTCAGGTGTCATAGGCACCAACATCACAGGCTTAGGTTCTTCAACAACATCTGGGGTGTTGATGCAAGGGAAGTTGAAATGGTGCTTCCTCTTTGGCACATGGAAAAAAACAGGATTTGGACTGTTGCTGCAAGAGAATTCATACTCCTGTATGCCGTAGCCACGTACCAAACTCTTTGAGAAATGATGATGATTATGATGAGATGACATGAAGTTTCTCATAGATTTTCTGAGCAGTTTCCCTTTTTTCATCATCAAATTCATGTCCATAATCAGCTTCCTCTTTGACACCAAACCCTTTCTGATCATGAAGAAGGTGATCCTCAGCACATTCCACAGCTTCTTGGCAATAACCGGAGAGTGTACCTCCATTTCTTAAACTTCACAAACAAAAAATCAAATATGTGAGATGCACTAAAGGTTTTTAGTAACTTGAGATAAAAGGGTTGCTACAATATTGGAAAAAACTGAGAAAGAGAGCAAAATGAAGAGTTTTTGTGAAGGAAAATGAGTTTTCTTCTGTTCTGCGAGGTTTGTTAAGCCTCGCAGAAACAAGAAAACCTGATGAGAAAAAATGGAAGCAAAGGCATGAGGATTATATAGGAAGTAGAAGACATGATGAAGTGCTTGAGAAGCCATGTGAATAGAAGTGTGGTTTCAAAAATGGACCCAACAACCGCTCCTTCCACGCAAGATTTCAAGAAAGGAAAACACAGAAAAAGCAACTATCCGTTTCAAAAATATATAATTGAAGTTAACAATAAATGATATTACGCTGGAACAACAGTTATCAACATCATTTCAATGTGGGAACATGTTATTCTTACAATAAAAGCAGATAAACTTTTGCTGTCCTCTTTAAACATCTTTTACAATTAATTCAAATATTCTTCTAATTACAAAACAAAATATTAATGGTGATCTTAGATGTCATTCAAAACCTGATTTTTTGTTACTTAACAGTGTATGAGAATTAGATTTTACTTCTATAACTGTATATTAAAAGGTATATAAAACAAAAATATTGATGAATAATATTAATCATAACACTAAAATCGAAATATTTGAACGCGTTAAGTACAGTAGTTGAATGTATTGAATTGAAATGCAAGCTCAAAACCACCCTGTAGGGTATAGTTGATAGAAAAAGAGGATAGTATTTTATGGGTTGTAATAGCATGATTTTGGTCGGTGTGGGGGAAAAGGAATTCAACGGCTATTATATGATCTGGCTCAAATATTTGACAACCAATAATAGGAGACCCATTGTTGTGAACATATTAATATAACTTGGAAATTTATTTATCTAATTTTTTACTTATTTCATTTATTTATTTGAAAAAAAGGAAGAGAGTTTAGTTCACATAATTGCTATGAAACTACTAGGGAGCCTTCTGTGGGGGACGCCTATCCCTTTTGTTTTGGGGTCATTATTTTATTTCTATAAGAATGGTTGGGGTCCCTACAAAATGCAATTAATGCTTTCTATTGGATAAACAATGGAAGATTCTGAAGTGGTTCTTGCACCTTTTGTTTAGCTCGAAATATCTTGCGGAAACAAAGGAACTTGAAACCCAATTCAAGGATAGCTAACTTAACTTGCCTGTTCTTGATAATTTGCTTATTAAATACTCCTCATTGTAGGAAAGAAGGGTGTGCGAATTCTTGGATAGGTTAGGTTTGAACAAGGGGATTTAAAGTTTCAAATTTAGTTTATCTAAAGATAGGTCTTGATTATTATTATTTTTTTGTTACTGATCATCCACACAAGATTTTTTCCACAATCTTTTTAAGTTTATTTTGTTAGTAAATGTCAAACATTATAAAATCTTTGTGAATTATAAATTCCATATTAATTTCAGCAACATATGCAATGAGTACTTAAATTCTATGTTTTTCTCTTTACATGATTAGGATTAATGTACTCCATTTTTGAATTGATTTGGTACATGAATTTTGAATTGTTTCCAAAACGATCAAAACTCTATGATAAGTAATGCTCTATAATTGGACACATACTCTATGCTTTTACTCATTTAGCCTAGTCTCATCTCATTACATGTCATCATCGTCTATAGAGAGCAACAGTATTGGGTTTAGTTAATTAGAATCATTTTTCTATCATCTAATATCAGAATCTAATTAATCCTTTGCCTTATTTGTTCTCGATATTTTTTTATGGACATTTTTTTTATACCGTAATGTTTTTTAATTGGAAAGGGGAATGGTTTTCCTTACTCTTTTAGTAATTAAATGGTGGCTTTTTTGTGTTTAAATTATGCTTAAATAGTCCGGTTTTATTCTTGGATTCATGAGTTGTAAAAGCCCAGCTGACTCTTCCTTCTGAAGATAAAACACGACTAAAACAAATAATGCTTTATCGTTTTGTCGTCTGTCTGCTATTAACACGCATTATAATTTATAGGTATAAATACAAATTTGGTACCCCAATTTTTTTGGAAAGTTCAATTTGGTACCCGAATTTTAGGAATGTTCAATTTGGTACCCAAACTTTTTAAACGTGTTTATTTTGATACCTTCCGTTAAAGACTACATAACGCCGTTTTGCTACCACTATTACAGGACAAGCTTTGATTTTGCATCAACCATGAATTGTGAGAGCAAGAGGAAGATGATTGAGCCCTTGACATTTTTTCAATGTCTAGAAAGATCAGAAGAAGAGAAAACCACCTATTAGGGTTCCACAAAATAGGGCACTTAAAGTTTACAAATAAAGGGGGATTCCAACTCATTTTATCTGAACAATTGTTTCTGCCACGTATCCCCAACACAGTGCCACCTCAACAGAAGGCAAACGACGTTATGTAGTGTTTAACGGAAGGTACCAAAATAAACACGTTTAAAAAGTTTGGGTACTAAATTGAACATTCCTAAAGTTCGGGTACCAAATTGAACTTTCCGAAAAAGTTGGAGTACCAAATCTGTATTTATACCTAATTTATACGTTTAAATGCCTTTTACATGCAAGAAAAGATATTTACTATTAAAAAAACTCATACTTTTTACTAATTTTGTTTTAAAATTTCTTTTTAAGAAATACTTACAAAATTTGTTATTAAAAAAAATTTACAGGAAATTGTTGTCAATGTTTTTTGCAAAATATTTTGTATAAAACACTTTTCGCAACAAATTTTGTAAGAAATATTTACAAATTTTATAATTTTGTAGGAAATAATTATCCACGAAGAAATTACCTACCAATTAAGATTCTTAGAAAAAATAGTAGAAAAAAGTCTTTTTTTGTAAACTTTCTTAACAAATTTACAAGAAAAATCTCATATAATATGAGAATTTTTAGTAATGATTTGTCAACACGATCCTTTATACATGCAATTTTGTTCGATGTTAATACAAACATATACATTCTTTGATTAATTTTTAATATTTTGTAATTAATATAATTTTACTAAATTTAAGGGTAACATATTATATTTTGACAAATCATTACTAAAAATTCTCATATTATATGAGATTTTTCTTGTAAATTTGTTAAGAAAGTTTACAAAAAAAAACTTTTTTCTACTATTTTTTCTAAGAATCTTAATTGGTAGGTAATTTCTTCGTGGATAATTATTTCCTACAAAATTATAAAATTTGTAAATATTTCTTACAAAATTTGTTGCGAAAAGTGTTTTATACAAAATATTTTGCAAAAAACATTCTAATGCAATTTTAACTATTCTAATTTTTAATAGTTAAAATTGGATGTATATTAAGATCACATTAGGAAAATATCAATTGTAATTAAATATATATAATGTGATAAAATATACTCAAGAATTTTATTACATATGGTTAATTAGAATAAAATATTGGTTTACATTTCTTAATCTACTCATAGAAATTATGAAAATGAATATAATTTGATAGTTTTATCATAAAGTTACATGAATCTAATTGAACCATATTTTGATCCAGGTACAAATTTTATGTCACGCTATTCATGAATTAATGCATGTTTACAATGGTGAAACATGACATTTATTCTCAAATTGAATCAAATTTTTATCCACATACAAACATGTATTTTGAACTTTTGTAGTTTCTTAATTAATTTGTGAATATTTCAAATATCAAGTGTGGTATTCTCAAATCAAAAGGTTATGATTATAATTTTTGGAAGCATAGAATTCTTCTTCACCTGGACTTGATGGACATCGACTACTATTAAAAAACCAGAACCATTGGCTACTAGCGACAATACTTAAAATGTTGTTGATCTTTATGAAAAGAAAAAAATGAGAGGGGACATATCTATAATGTTCATAAAAATTGACATTCCTGTTAATCCAAGGTTTTGTTAACCAACATGACAATGTCTGAGATTTACTGGAGGCTACTAATGAGCAATTTACCTCATTCAATAAATCTCTTCCCAATACCCCGTAGTGCAATTTTCATTCTTAAAGCTCACTAGGAGTAAGGGAGTTATGTAATCATATAATGCATATAAGAGATATTGTGGCTCAATTGAAAGCTTTGGAGGTTATCATGTTTGATTCTTTCATGGTACACTACATTTTATGAGTCTTGTCTCATTAGTATGCCCTTTCAAAATTTCTTACAACACACATAAAAATAAGTGGTCTATTTAATTACTTATTGAACATGCGTGTCCAAGAAAAGGAAAGGTTATTAATGGAAGAAGGGGTGAAGATAAACTTGACTACCTCTTTTAAAATAAAAGTCATGTTAACGATAGGGGTAAGATTCCCACTGTGCCTATTATAAAAAGAGACTCAAAGTGATTATTTTTCTACAAAGAAAGGGGCACATGAAGAAATATGGTAAAAAAGTTAAGAGTTGGTTAGAGAAGAAAGGTAATCAATTTGCTTTTTCTTGCTATGAATCTAACATGGTAGATTTCAATCATAACACATGGTGTATTGATTTGGGTTCTACAGCCAATGTTTTCAATAACTTTTAAGGTATGAAAAATATAACACTCCATTCCTAGTGTCACATTACCCATATAATGCCTTTAGTTAATCCTCTACTAATTTTCTCCAAAAAATCTTCTGACTAAATAAAATATAATGTATCGTCAATCATAGGTAAGAAAATAATGTCTTACAATCATAAAATATTTTGCATACATATAAATATCTTCCCATTCGTCATTAATAACTAAGTTTTTGATAAATATCTTCTCATTCCTCATTTACACTTATACAAAAAGATTTGTTTAGAGGAATACAAAACTTCAAATACATATATGAAAAATTTGCTAAGACTAAGGCAACATCTCCACTTGTCTACTATTGTGCATCACCATCCTCATATGCTCCTATGCAACACACGATCATAGTAGAAACAACACACAAAACACCAAAGTTACATGTTAGACAAGGGTACCAAATCATACAAGTAATATAGTGGTCAAGTCCATAAATTGCCTCCCACAAGGACTAATGTGATTTACATTTAATGGATTATTTACTAATAAAGGTACGAAGAACAAAACATTTTTGGTTGAGATTAAAACTAAATTTAGAATTTAAATGTAACGAATAACATAAATTGGCATAATAGAAACAAATAAATTGATTGAAAAAATATAAGATAAAAACTTCACCGGGATTGGATTTCATGATTCCATTCTGAGTAAAAACAACAAATAATATATTCTTATTTCCATATCTCACACTTACATCGTTTGTAATATACTTGGATTTCGTCGCAAACAAACCTAAACTAAAATACTAAAAACTCTATGTCAAGTAATTTTTCCTATTACGTTTGCATTAATGGCCAATATGTTGATGCTTAAGAGTGACTTCTAAACACATCTATGTCTAGCATGTGAAATTAATAGTTGTTTTATCCTACAGAAGTTGCTCAAACTATCTTTCAAATCAGTCGGTACTCCTAGATATGCACCATATATAGAACATGAAATTAAAAATCATAATCGGGGTTTCCAAATTATCATTTGGATCAGTATAGGCTCTTGCATGTGCGAAATTCATAAACTATGTAGTTAAAACAAGAATAAAAAATGAGAGATTGTGGAAAAGAATTATAGTGAATGAAGAATTTATAGAGAATTAACAATACATTACACCTCACCCCGTGAATGAGGGAGTTAGTTACTCCTAGACATACTGAATATTGAAAATGAATGCCTCTAGCTTCAAAGTGCCCTTCTACCTTAAAGTATAGAGATATCAAATTTCTTTCTCTCTAAGTGTGTATTTGACCTATGTTAGGCTCTCAATTTATAGACTTTTATAATTGGACTAGGCCTAAAATTTGGACTTGATTTGGTACTTGAATAAATTGAAAGAGATAATCATTGATATATATCTTTTAATCTTTGGAGATTCCATATCTTTAAATTATTCTAACTTGTAATTTGAGTAACCAACTTTGTAGATAATTGATATTGTTGATAGTTCTTGATTAATCAATATTCCACTTATTCTAATGATAATCTTCCCAAATCTTTGTGATTTTTTTTCACTTATTTGCAAAATATATCCCCATCATTTATCTTTTCTACTTTTATTGAATAAAACCTGAAATATCAAATAAAATCCAAAAATAAAATAACAATTAAACGTAAAAATAAATAAAATAAAAAAAAATTATAATGCCAATTATCAACAAGGTAAGCTAACATACAAGAAAGAACATACATTTTTTGCATGACATATATTTCACCAAACAATCGCAACACACATGTCAATCTCAAACAATGCACACCTATCACATAACTCCCTTGGTATATTTGTGATTTATGCCTTGAAAACTAGTTTGCCCCACCTATAGGACTAAGTCCTTCCATATGACAGGTAAGTTCCAATTATCATTTGAAGACATGGTTCTTATTTCATATATACCTCCTCTCTAGACCATAGGAATGTCTTTCAACTATCACTAATTAGCTATCTTCGTCTACATAAGTCACAAACTACTTAGGTATGAATGTAATATGGTAGATTTCAAACATAACACATGGTGTATTGATTTGGATTCTACAATTCATGTTTCCAATAACTTGTAGGATATGAAAAATGTAACACCCTATTATAGTATCAAATTAACCCTAAAAGACCTCTAGTTAATTGTTTATCAATTGTCCTCCCAAAAATCGTCTAACTATTCCAAATATAGTGTATCATTTATCATAGGTCATTATATATTGTGTACAATCATTGAAGATTTTGCATACACATAATATTTCTCATTCCTTATTAATAATTAAGCTTTTAATAAAATCAATTTTACACTTATATAATTTTTTTATAGGAATATAAAACTTCAAATACATATATGTAAAAGTTCCTAAAGCTAAGGCAACATTTCCACTTGTCTATTGTTGTGCATCACCACCTGCACTATCATATGCTTCCGTGCAACACACTATCATAGTAAAAGAATAACACACAAAACACTAAAACAATCACAATGCACACATGTCAATAACAAACATGCATTTTCTCCACAATGACATGATATAATTTTATAAGATTAAGGGTATTGAATCATACTATAGAGATTCTACAACTGTCACATGACTCTCCTGGTAGATTTGTGAGCTACGTCTTGCACATGAGTTCTACCTACCTATATGATTAAGTTCTTCCATATGATAAGCTAAGTTCCTATTAACATCCATTTGAAGACAAGGTCATTATTTCATATATACATCCATCTTAAATCATAAGAACCTCTTTCAACTATCACTACTTAGGAATTTTCCTATACGTGAGTCCAATAACTAATAGAGTTAGGTTAATCTCATTAGAATCACTATTTAATACACTTTCCACTAGTACACCATATATTATGTTGTCTCATAAATCATATGCAACA
>Ga0214542_1002115_pt1 | contig 41128 bp, 16 predicted proteins | sample CNSS1metaG_FD_160096 | JGI IMG/M metagenome (GOLD analysis project Ga0214542, IMG submission 160096) | Root nodule microbial communities from cowpea collected in UCLA plant growth center, Los Angeles, California, USA - CNSS1 | ecosystem: Host-associated > Plants > Roots > Nodule | place: USA... | reverse complement strand
TTCACTTCATTGTGTCTTTCTCTTTTAGTGTCTGTCTGACCGCTTGCGTCGTGTCGTGTGACACATATTTTCAAGTAATTCAAAAATACCAAAAACATATAAAATTCCAAAATATAAAAAACATCAAAATTACATATAAATTTCATCCTTTTATAAATTTATTTATTTTTATTTAAAAAAAAAACACAAATATATTTGAAAATTATAAAAATTACAAATATAGAAAAATCAAAAAATAAAAATATTTTCTTTCACTTCATTGTGTCTTTCTCTTTTAGTGTCTGTCTGACCGCTTGCGTCGTGTCGTGTGACACATATTTTCAAGTAATTCAAAAATACCAAAAACATATAAAATTCCAAAATATAAAAAACATCAACATTTCCAAACAAACAAGCTTTTTAAGAACTACGTGATCCTTGATAGGGCTGAGCAAAAAAGCTCTACCTGACCGTATCCATGTTACCCAAATGAAAAAGTTAATATACGGGTCGGGTTATTTGAATTCGGATTATATGGATCCAAATATTCGGGTTAAAACGGGCTTAGATGGTCGGGTACGAAATTTAAAATTAAAACCCGATACATTTCAAAAACCCTAATTTTTTTTTATATTCAACTGCTCCACCCTTTTCATCTCCAAAGAATCTCCAGAGAATGCTGCCACACATAACCATCACCTACTGTTTGCAATCAATGAAGACACCATTGTCTTCCTCATTTTCTCATAAGCTTCACAATCACGAGTTGTCTACTCAAACCTTTCCTATTTTTCCGTCCCCTTTCACCTGCAACAACCTTCAACAACTCATTACCCCTTCGTGCAAATCTCCACTCCTTCCGTCGCTGGTATGGTTGCGTCGGTGCTGGTTTGCTGTATACTCCGTTATGTCGCAATACTGCATCTGGTTTAGATCTTTCGATATAGGGAAGAAGGAAATTTGGTTTGGGTCTTTTGAGCAGGTGAAGAAGAGGGAGATCTGGTTTGGGTTTTCGATCTAAGGAAGAAGAGGGAGATCTGGTTTGGGTTTTCAATTTGGGAAAGAAGTAGGAGATCTGGTTTGGGTGCTACAGAAAAAGGATATCTGGGTTTGGTTTTTTCGATCTGAAGAAGGAGATCTGGGTTTGGTCGGAGAAGAATGAGATCTGAGTATGGTTTTTACGATCTGGAGAAGAAGGAGATATGGGTTTGATTTTTTGAAGGAGATTTAGAATTTTACAATTTTAAATTCAGGTAACTCATATCCAGTCATATTTAACCGTATCCATGTTAACCCGAACCCGACTAACCCAGTCTATTAAATGGTCGGATATGGATTTTAAAACAAAAAATATTCGGTTTGTGTGGATTAAGGGTATTGGGCCCGAATCCGGTCCAACCCGACCGATGCTCAGGCCTAATCCTTGATTCTCTCCAATGTGAGATACGTAGGAGCAAGGCTAGTCCTTGTCAGGTTCATCTCCAAAAAATCAAATCATTTTCCAAATAGTTTTCCAAATATATTATAAAGAACTAAGTAACCCTAATTTCTCATTTTTAATGAAAATACGTAGGACCAAGGTCAGTCCTTCTCGGGCCCAAAAAATTAAAAAAAATATTTTTGTTTCTTTTTAGCTTTTTTTTTCTTATTATTTTTGGGAAAAATTAACATTTTGAAAACCACATCAACTTTGCATTTTTAATTAAAGGTACTGCCTTCGGGCTGGCGCTGTAGGGTGCTAATACCTTCCCTACGCCTAACTGACTCCCGGATCCAAAAATCTGGTTTTTCGCAGACTTGTCTTATTTTTATGGATTTCCATAATTTTCCAGAATAACTATGGTGGCGACTCCAAATTTTTTTTTCAAACCCGTTTTTTTTTTGTTCATCGTCTCGATTTCGATTACGACAATAGTAAAGAAGAGTCTCGATACTTAAAAGTTTATTAAAATTCTTTTTGAAGGCAAACTGTAGAGATTAGATACCATCACCTCTTCCTAAAATTCTCAATTCATTTAAAAATAAATATCTTACTTCAATAGATCTCTTTCAATTACATAACTTATTTTATAACCTATTTCTCCTTCTTTTCTTTCTTCCTCTCTTGTATATAATTTATTATAAAAACCATGCTTGTTTGCTATACTACTTTTACGTTGATTTCAATATATTTTCAACCTTTTTAATCAAATACAATTTACTGCTTTTTGGTAAAATGAAATGACAAAAAAAAATACTATAGAAAAATTTATATGACGTGATAAATATTTTGATGATGTGTCATAATAAGTCAGTGACACATTTTTCACAGTTTTACATTTTTAATATCAATTTAATATAGCATACTAAATTTTTAAGGTTTTAAAAAAGTGAAAAGTAATTAAAAATAATAGCAAAATTAAAATATTTATTTAAAAATATTATAGTAAAGAGACTCTTAACACATACTGCATACATATGGAACGCACGGGATGTTTTTAATAAATTTGAATTTAATTTTTTTAATATTGAAATCTGAGTTTATAATTCTTTTTAATATTATATTATTTTTCAAAATTTTATTCTTTAACAAATAATATTTTTTAAAATTAAAATAATTATCATACTAATTTTATTGTTTTTGAACTTATTTATTTTTTAAATTAAAAAAATATTAATAACAAAAAAAATTATTCAGAAGATAAATAAAAAAATATTTTTATTTTAAGAATAATTTAATTTAATTTAATTTATTAAAATTATATTATTATTATTATTATTATTATTATTATTAGACACGGTAAACATACTTATTTTGTAATGTATATATTTTCATATTTTGATATACTATAAATCAAGAAATCAACTTGAAAATATTATATTACCATATATTATATATTTTCATAATGCATTATATATAAATGATATATTCTCTTAATATATATTTATATTACTTATTCAATTTTACTCTTTAACAAATAATATTTTTAAAACTAAAATAATTATCTTTCTAATTTTAATGTTAATTTCTTAAATGAACTAATTATATTTCCAATTAATTTTTTAAATAAAAATTTTTTAATAAATAATTACCTTATTAATTTTACTGTTAATTTTAAATTATATTTACTTTTAATAATACACATATTTCTATTTACTATATATAAAATATATAATAAATCAAAGCGATATTAAAATACAATGATTATTGAAGTGTGAATTAAAATGATTTAAGTAAAAATAATACAAATAATGTATTATTTATAAAAATTAATTTATATATATAAGATCCACGAAAAATAATTATTTCATAGGTGGTAATTAGAGGTGAGATATGATATAAATAAATAAATAAATAAATGAACTTACAAAGTTGAAGAATAACATAGTTCTTTTAAGACTTTTCATGAGTTGGTGGTCAAGAGTTCAATTTCTCTGTTTTTGGATCCCAAAAGTAATAATTTTGTTTTTCAAGTAAGGGGAGCTATCCTTTCTTTCTTCTTCTTGTTTGTATAAGTGTGTCGTGAAGGAAGGTTTGTTACTCGTTGGTAAATGATTTTGGGGTTAGAGCAATGATTATAAATGGTTTTATTTTTGATGGGATGATTATTATTGTTTTGATGTATCAATGGTGTTTTTTTAAAGTTCACGTGTTAAGGTAAGTGTGTTGAAAAAAGTTCATATGGGATATATTAATTATTTTACCCTTAGTGTTGTGAAAATTATGTTGGTAATTGAATTTTTTTATGCTCTAGATTTAATGGAATGTTTATGTTCATAATGAAGTTAGGGGTTATGATCCAATAGCACAAAAATTGGGGTTTATGGGTGGAGGAATGACTTAGTTTGAATGGTTCAATTAGGCAATTAAGTTTTATTTATTGTTGGATTCATTTCTGTGTACAATTGTGAGTGATTTTATGGTTATATTGCAATGGCCAATGTGACAATATTTTATTTTTTGGCCTGAAAGTGTTATCAGGTTGTTGATCTCTTTGGGATACCAATGTCTAGTTGTTTTGGATTCAAGAGTAAGTGCAAATTTTTAGTGTTGAAATGTTGTTGCATGGTTTTGAGCAATGCGTGAATTCTACTACGTGGCAAATATTGAGTGGGTGTAGACTTCATTGGGATCAAGTGCATAAGTTTTTTTATATTTGAATTGGTAAGTTGGGTGAATGAATGAGTTGTGTATACCTTAGAAGGTCGAAAGGTAAGAAATAGAGTTATTATGGAGGATTAAGTGAAACGTTGATACGATAAAATATTACTTGGTGTTTTTTTCCAAGTTTGGGTGCTTTATAGTGAACCAAATAGGTATTTTTCACTGTTTTTTTTTTTTGTATTTTTGGGTGTGTTTGCTCAATGTCAAGTGCTGAGCACCGGTTCTAGGCACTAAGTGGTGAGTTTTATGAGGCGCTGGGCGTTGAGCGCTGGTTTTGGTATTGAGCTTTGGTTTTTTGGCGTTGGGCGATGGGTTTTATGAGGCTAATGGCGTTGAGTGCTAGCATTGAGTGGTAGGTTTTCTATTTTTTTTTTTCTATTTTGCTTGGTTTGAATGATATTATATGTGCTAAGGTAATAATACATGTATATTATGGATGGGGTGATACTTTGTGGTGAATGTATAACATGTTATGATGATGAGGTGTGATTACTTATATAATTATGAAAATTATTTGCATTTATGAGTAGCATGATATTTACATTTACCCACTAATTTCTTATTATTTTTGAAAAAAATCCACATCATATTTGTGTATCTAGTTAAAATACTACCTTCAAGCGTGCGTTATAGCGGATGACGACTCCCAAAATTTTATTTTATCTTAAAATACTATTTTTATTTTTTTTCAAGTTAGTCATTCCGTCGAAATTTAGGTTGTCATAAGTTTCTATTAAAACTTTTATTTAATTAAGTTGGATATAAATTTAGATATTTTTAATTGAGTTGTTATTAAATAATTTTGTTATTATCTAATTAAATTTTTTATAATTTTCAATTAAGTTTTTGTAATTTTATTTTTCTATATTAATCATATGACATGATTATTATCTTATTGGTCAACCCATTTGTTTTGTTATTAGTATAAGATACTATTACCCTTAATATAAAATGATAAATAATTATTTTTTATTTTTTGTCGTAAACATCATTAAAATTCTTTAACTATAATAACCAAAGAATGATTTCATCACCATAATTAATGTTTATGATGACGGTATAATATAACATCTTAAATTAAACACAATAAAAAATAATTATTATATAATATTAATTATAAAATCGTTATATATTAATCACACAAAAAAAATCATAGTTTTTAACACATAGAAACAAATAAAAAAATCGATTAAAGAAAATATCAGTCACATCGTCTAATTAATTAGAGATAAATAGGAATCCAATTATAAAAATAGAATAAATTGTGTATCAATTAAGTTTTTAAAATTTTTAACATTTAAAAATACATGTTTAAAATATAAAAGATAAAACATATGTATTATATTATATGAAAAACTTGGTATTTCATTTTATTAATTAATATACATTACATATAAAATATAACATAAAATGAAATGTGACAAAATATTAAATATTTTAATTATAATTTCCTAAATCTAAATAATAAATAAATAAATATATTATTATACTTATGTTAATTTTTTTAAACAAAAATATTTTTTAAAAACTAATTTAAATATAAAATATATTAATGAAATATTTTTTACCATCACTCCATAAACAAATAAAAACTTAAATAAAATTATCAATCATTTCAAACTTAATTAAACCCCTCTCTCTCTCCCTCTGTGTATATATATATATATATATTTTGTTTGATATATAGATGCAATTTTTCATATTTCCCAAAAGTAGTGTTAAGAAGAGGATGTCAACCCATTGATTCCTTTCCAAAGTAGTGTGACCCTTACAACATTTAAGGAGCTGAGTTGAGTGGCCAAACAAATTAAGCAAACAATGTCTCGTACTTACGCACTCCTCAACTTCACCCAACAATCTTTCACGCGTTTACTTCTTCTTCCAATGCCCATTCATCTCACGCAACGCACTTAAACACTGTGCTGTGTTGCAGAGAGGGAAAACAAACCATCAAACAAACAACAATGCCTCCAAAACTAGAGGATTTCTCGTCTGTGGCAAAACAAGCGGACCTACTTCGAAAACACGGCAATAATTACTTCAAGAAACACCATTTTGGAGCTGCCATTGACGCTTACACTCAGGTCTGTTTTTTTTTTCTTTTTTTTTCAGGGCTTTTGATTGGTGCATGTTGTCATTTTGTAGCTTTTGCTGCTTTTCTTGCTCATAGAGTTATCTCTTTTCTTGTTCGACTTCAAGGCGATTGCACTGTGCCCCGATGTTCCGGTGTATTGGACCAATCGCGCTCTCTGTCATCTCAAGCGCAGGTTTGAATTTTGAACCCTACCCTATTTTGTTTTCCCTCTTTTTTTTTTTTTTCTTTTTCATTATTGTTGTTGAAAAATGCCCCTCTTAAACAAAACATAGTGTTTTGAAATTTCAGTTTATAGGTGAAAAAAGTAAACTTTATAGGATTTCGTTAGGTCGAAACCTATCTTCTTCTAAAATGGCACTGGTAGCACCAGAGTTCGAGTTTGAAAATAGTACATAAGTGGTACTGACATTCACCTCGTTAACTGTTTTTATGGGATGAGGTTAAACCAAGATTTTTTTTTTCTTTTTGTTGATATGTTGCTTGACCAGAGTGATTGTTTGTTCGACTAAATTCTTTGAATTATTTCATTGGAACTCTTCTCGAGTTAGTCCTACTTCAAAAACCAAAGAAGTGAAATTAGTTTGTATATTTAAGGGTTGAATTTTGACGTGGTATTTAAATTGAGAATGGGTTTCATTTAGAGGAAGTATAATATTTGTTTACTTTACTTTATCTTGTTTGGGATTTTTCTTTTAGTTTGCTTGAGAGTATCATGTTTAATTTTGGTGCTTGCAGTAATTGGACCAGAGTAGAGGAAGACTCTCGCGAAGCAATCAAGCTTGACAGCAATTTGGTTAAGGTAATTGTCATCTACTTGTTATTTTCATTTTATTGTGGAACACGTAAGATGCATTGGCTTGAAGATCTCACATTAGAAATGAACAAATGATAACATACAATGGATGCAAAAATCGTCTTATGATCTAGTTTTGTAGTATTGCTTTACATTTCATCTCACCTGCTCTCAAAGTTTATTTTGACAAAGATTTGTTGGATTTATTGTATTACTTAATATTACACCGATATGGGACTATTCCTAAATATCATGTCTCACTACGCTTGAGATGTCCAGTGTTTTTCATGAGGGGGGCTATGTTTGATATTTCGTATCAACTACAGATACAATCAAATTATAATAAGTGGATACAAATCTCACGTAATAATCTGGTTCTAATTCCACTTTCTAAGAACTTGCTATGTTGGAAACCATATGAAGAAGAGAGAACCAACTTTATAGAAATGCGATAGCCATACTACATTTTTTTTCTTTTTTGTATTTTCATATTGACTAATACTTGCCTTTTTTCCTTCTACATTGTTGTCATGTTTCTAATTGCTCCCCAGGTTTTTTCTTCCCCCGTTTTTCCATTTTAAGGTAGATGAAAAAAATAAGAATAATAGTATTGAGATAGTTAGGAATATATATAAGTTAAGTTTAATATGGCCCAAATGCTATACACACTTGCCTCCCATTGTGGTTTCCTTTGGATTCATATTCTTTTATGAACGCATTTCATTGAATATTTTGTATTAGTTTGCGGGAGAGTTGTCTAGAGTTTATTACCAGCACGGGTGATATACTTTGATTTTAAAGATTTTTTTTTAAATCATACTTGTTGCATGCATTATACCTTATTAATATCTTATTATTGTTTTCAATGATATACTTTTACAGAATTAACTGCTGCTTATATTTCTTTTGCTAATTCAGGCCCACTATATGTTAGGTCTTGCATTGGTAAAGAGACAAGAGTTTGCTAAAGGAATCTTAGAATTGAAGAAGGTTTGTATTCATTCTCCATTGATGCCATTTGTTTCCTATATTCCTAAGAAATTTTTACATGCTTTAAGATATATAACTATTATTTTTGTATATAACTGGGAGGGAAGGGAAAACAGGGCAAGGCAAACATTTTATTTTTAAATTTAAATAGTTATATAATGCTTATAAAGATGAACATAAAGTTAATTAGCATAGTAAATTTGTGCGATTATTTTGTTGTTTTTATGTGAATTTAAAAATATCAAATTAGAGAATATTTATCAGGAATGAAAAAATTATGTTGGTAGCTTCTTTTCATTTTCAAGTTAGTTCAATCTAGATTTAATTAGCAAAATGAAAAAAAGAAGCCACAAATATTAATTTTTCGTTCACATGGATTTTCTCCCTCTTTTTTAATGCATGCGTAGTTTCTCATTGGTTATGGTCGTTAACAGGCTTTGGATCTTGATAGAGGTTCCCATCCTAGTGGCGAAATGGTAGAAGAAATATGGCAAGAGCTTGCAAAAGCAAAATACCTAGAGTGGGAACATTCATACGTTAAGCGATCATGGGAACTGCAGAACTTGAAGTATGTTAATTTTCTGGTGATAATTGGACCTACATAACTATGACTGTTTCCTTAATACTTGTTTTTCTTTGTACTGTAGTTTATTTGTTGGTTAGAGAATGATAATTATCATGTTGAGTTACTGTCATAAATGTGTTTATCTCAGAGAAGCTTGTGAGGATGCTCTAAAGCAAAAGCATTTTCTCGAAGTCCCCCACACAGAAGGATCTGTAGAAGATGATACTACCCATTTAGAACAGTTAGAGGCTTTAGGAAAAGTGTTTGTTAAAGTTGCAGAACATGACATGCCTACTGAGGTACATACATACAACTCTCATCTTTTGTTTTATCTTCCTTGTAACTTAAAAGGTCCTTTGCAAATGTTTATATGATTTATCCTGGGAATACATTTGTGAATTATGTTAGGTGCCAGATTATCTGTGCTGTAGAATCTCACTTGATATTTTCTGTGATCCTGTGATTACCCCAAGTGGACTTACATACGAGAAAACAGTGATCATTGATCATCTTGAGAAGGTAAATTGATTTGTATGTGAGATCCTTGAGACTGAATTTTTTGTTATTCATGGTGTTACATTACATCCTCTTAATTTGTCCAAAATTAGGTGGGTAAGTTTGATCCAGTGACTCGAGAACCTCTCGATCCATCACAGCTAATACCAAACCTAGCCATAAAGCAAGCAGTTGAGGCATTCTTGGAGAAACATGGGTGGGCATACAAAGATATATTAACAAAAACCTTTTAGTACTTTGTTTTGTTGTGTTTGTTGTTCTTCTCCTCCACTTCTTTTGTAGCCAATGTAAGTGGGTCTTTATCTGCTGTGGGACACTAATGCTATCTTTGGATGTTGATAAAGAAATTGCCTTGGTGGAAATGGAATATAATGAAAAGAATCATAGTAGAGAGTGTGGTATGTTTGGATGAGTTGAAAGCAAAGAAAAATGAGTTTATTTGTTATCAATAATTTTTAATTTTATTCATTATTTTTATTAATAAAAATGAAAAAAGAAAACACCAAAATCGATTATGGTTGCTCATAATTTGTTGAGGTTTATCCCGTAATATGTGTAGAAATAATACTTTACATATTTATATTTTTAATAGCATGAGACGTGCAAAAGAAATAATGTACATTACTTGTATTTGTAGAAGTTAAACAAGTTTAATTGTATGAGATGTCACTTGTTATTAGATCTTAGATATGATAGATAAAACTTTTATGGTTTTAAGTTGTCTTTTTTAATATTTTTATCTTTAGACAATATGTGATTACATGTATTTTTTCTATATTTATTTGAATTTACTTATATCGATATTGTCATTAAATATTAAATTTAAGTATAATGAAGGACTAAAATCACATGTAATGGTAAAGAACTGTCGTTAAATATTAAATTTAAGTATAATGAAGCAATAAAACAAACTTTTTGAGAATAAAGAGGGATGAAGAGAAAGAGAGAAGGGAGAACAGAGAGATGCCACATAGAAAAGGGACGAAAATGTATTGAATTTATTCACTTTATTAAGTTAACTATGTGACGGTAAAAAAATCATTAATAAATGTTAAATTTAGCTATTACGAAGAACTAAAATTACACATTCTACAAAGTTGAAGCACTAAAATCCTTCGATGTGAAAATACAAAAGTTAAGATAGAAGAATTTCAAGTTTTACAATATGTTTAATTGGTCGAATGATACTCACTTGGGTAAAAGTGTGTTATTCTGGTATCTGTTTTTAAATAAGTGTCAATTGTATCCTAATTTTTGAAAAAATACTTTAATTAGGTCTTTTTTTAGACAAAAATTATTAACACAGTTAACAGTGTGTCACGTGTCAGTTTGTGGTTATTTTTATTTGAAAAAAAAAATGCCACGTATCAAGTTCCTAGTGTGACATGTGGCATTGTTAGTGCCATGTGACAATGCAATGTCATGTATTAGTGTCACTATTAGAAGTTATACTAATATTTTTTTTATTAAAAATGACTTAATAAAATAACTTTTACCACTAAATTTTAATATAAATATCAAATACTATTTTTGTAAAAATTTTATACTTAATTAGTTTTAATTTCATAAAAAAAATTGATATTAATTATTAAAAAAATTGGGTCAAAATTGAATTAGAGATACATAAGTATGCACTAAATTGAATCATTAAGACATATATGGGGACTAAATTAAAATTAACACAATGATATCGAATAGTCACACTAACACGTGTCATTGCATTGCCACATGACACTGATAATGCCACATGTCACACCAGAAACTTGACATATGACATTTTTTTTAAAAGATAATAAAAAAAAACTACAGACTGACATGTGGCACGCGGTTAATGGTGTTAGTCATCTCCGTTTTTTTTAAAAGGGACCTAATTAAAACATTTTTTCAAAAATTAGAATGCAATTGACACTTATTTAAAAGTATGACACACCTATATCAAAGTAAGTACCATACAAATAATAAAACCTTTATAAGAAAATTTTCATTGGTTTTTCCGGCATAACGATTGATCAGTGAACTTACAGGCTATTTTTTTTTTTGCATAATAAGAAAATCTACATACAAATGCTAAATCTAGCATTTTCATAAAGTTTAAATAAATATAAAATTGACATCTTTATTAAATAATGAGAAAATTATTTTTTATAAAAAAAACTAAAAATAAATTATTGTCTAAGGTTTTAAGATAACATCCATATTAATAAATTATATTATTTATTTTTAAAAGAGTTAGAAAACCTTATTTTTTTTATTCCTGTAATTATGTAAAAAATATTTCGTATTAGATATGATTTGAATATTGAAAAACAAATCAATTAGTTTTTAAAAAACAATATGATTAAGTAAAATGAAACTAATAATAAGAAGAAAAATATATACAATATAAAATATATATATATATATATATATATATATATATATATATTAAAAACTAATTTTTTGAAATATAAGATGAATAAAAAATATATAATTAATTTTTAAAACAAAAGAAGTTTTCAAAATAACGGTTAAAGACAAAAGAGATTTTTAAAATAACGGTTAAGAGTAAATTATTTATAAAATAATTAATTTTAAAAATAATAATAAAAGGTAAAATTAAAATATTAAAATGTGGATACAAAAGAGAGGTATCTCTTTATATATTGTTATAGATAGAAAAAAATAATTAAAAAGAAAAGAGAAAAGAAAATAAAGGAGATATGATGAAGAGATAAGAATTATCTATTTGTTAATGAAGGTATTAATGATTTGGAATGAAAAAAATTAAAAATAAATTAAACTTGGCCTATAGATTGATAAAGTAGAAGAGAAGTTAAGAGAAAATGTAGACTAAGTGGATAATGATAATGAGTCAGATCGGGTTGGGACAATGTATATCCGTTACTCGTCTTGTCTATATAAAAATTTGCAATGTCACTTACTGTGTTACATGTCAAATGTTCGTAAAAAGATGTGCGAAGATTTTTTTATATCCACCGCTATTTTATATTTTATTTTTAAAACTTTAAATAAATCATTTAAAAACAAATCTTTAAAATAAAAAAATTAATTTTTAAGTACAATTTAAATCAAATTAATACAAATAAATTTAATATTCCTAAAAAGTAAATTTAAATGAGTTACTTCAAGATATAAATTTTATAAAATAACTTCAATTTCATAGGTGTAAATATACAAAGTAGAAATATATAAAAAATTTCAAACAATTATTCCATGATTAATATTTCTTTCATTAATAATTTTATTTTGATAACTTAACTTTTATTTGACTTGTTTATTTTGTAGGAGAAATGGACTCTAGAGGAGGAGTGGGTGCCACCTATGTCACCTTGTGCTTTCACTCCAAGGATGACCTACCTTCTAAAATCCTATCTTTTTGTATTTGCTAAGAGGTCTTTCTGATTACCTATATAAGAAGACATTTTTCTCTTGTAAAAAGGGTTAAATATTTAAGTGTTTAATACATATATTTGACCATCTTTGTGAGTAGAGCTCTCTCTTGAGTTCTCCTTCTCTAAGTCTTATCTTAACTTTTTAGACTCAAGTGGTAGTATTCTCATTTATCTTGGAAGGCTTAGTACCCCAAGTGGCATGATACCTCTTCTTCCCCTACCCCGTCTTTTCTTCCTTCTTTTAGTCCATTTCATTTTATGTTCTTGCTTATTTTGTGCTTTATGTTTTACGACCCACATATCTACTTATTCACTTGCGTTTTATATTTTGCTTAATTTAATTTTCTTTTCTCTTGTGAATCCTTGGAAGTGTACCTTACATCTAGATAATCATTTGGTTATCTTAATGTTTAGTGGAAATCTTCCTTGAGTTTTCTTAACTCTAAACACCATACTACTAATAATCAAAATGGGTCTTCATCATAAACCTTTTGAGAAGTTTTACAAAAGAGATTTAGATTTAACCTAAGAATTGAAGGTAAGCCAATATAAATCATTGCGTTGCTATAATTTATTAAATAATTTATTTGTGCTTGAAAACAAGTTTCAGAATCTATTTAACTCCCTATTCTAGAGTCAACTTGTATCTTTATAATGTCCACATGAGTAAAAGTAATCACTAAAATATATTACACTAGCACTTAATTAACTTTTATCAATTTATTCTATTTTTCGTTTAGTGTGTGAACGTGCTAGATATTACACTCTTAAAAGATAAACTTTGTAGTTTAGTTTTATACACTAACGATTTTCGTTACTTATATATGGCGTACACTTTGCACCATATATTCGAAGAACTTGTCCATACAAGTCTCAATTGAGACTCATTGTAGTTTATCTTATCTAATTTAATCACGATAAAGTGTTTATATATACAATATATTTGGATGGCAAATGATTTGAAATTTGAAGACATAAACTTCTTGAACTTAATATTAGGTCTCGTAGACATACTTCAATCCAAAATCTATCGAGTTCTTGGGCACGTAATAATAGGTTTTATAGATTTTTTTTACCACAAAATTTCTTATATTATTTCCTTTAATAGTTTTTATTTGTTTATAAATTGTGATTTACCTCCTATACTTTTTCAATCGTTAATGTCACTCTTAAAAAGATTTGAAATCAATCTAGTTGTTGAATCGTCCAACGTGAGATATTGGCATGATGCCAAATTTGAATGGTGGTGAATCCCCTTTCGAAAAAGAAAAATAAAATAAAAATTAAGGTGATGACTACTAAAAGTTTATATACCATAATTTACATCCTCACAAATCTAACTTGGACTTGTGCGAATTATTCTCGTACCCATTAATTGGACTAACTCTATTTATGTCTTCTAATAACACAAAGGAACAACAAAAGGAAACAAGACACAAAATTTGATTCCTTGTGAATGGTGAAGTGATGTTTTCCCCAATCACTTTGTTTCTTTCTCTTCTTTTGTAAGTGAATTTGGTTCCTAGTGAATTGTGAGGTGATATTTGTTTCCTTTCATTTTCACATTTTTATCTTTTTTCTATGTTGCTTGTTACGTGTGACTCTTTCTTCTTCTTCTTTTTTTACAACCATTACCAATGAAAAATGAAAAAAAAAAAAACTCTTCTAATTTAAAGTTGAATCCATGATCACATGCTTAAGGAATCAAATTTAATTAATGCATGTTAATCTAGCTGATATAATCTTTTAAGTAAAGCATTAAATTTAAATAAAAGAATAGCCATCAAAATTATTCTCTTAAATTAATCCACTCTAAGTTAAAGATGTCAAGATGAGTTTCAACTCATGAGCCAACATGGCTCACCACGGGTTCAAGCAGGGTTGGATTGAGAAAAATTCATTTTTTTAAGTGAGTTGAACTCAACTCGACTCACTTAACCCACACATTAAATGGATTCGAACCGGGTTGAAGGTGGATTGACTCACTTAAGATACCAACATTTTTTTAAAATTAATTTTTAAATTTTTTTAATAATTATTTACTACTCTTAATTATATAGGTTCAAAATTTCATACTTATAAATACTAGAATGTTGCTCAACAATATTTGAATAGTTTGAATGTTTAATTAATTTAATTGTCAAGTTATATACGTTGATACTTTAATCTTTAACTATACTCTTTATAGTAAATTACTCAAGCAACCGACTTATAAAAAAATTTGTCTAAATTAGCATGACAAAATTATGTAGTTTTTTTATTTATATTTTGTTTAATAACACAACAGAAAATGTGTAATATTAGCCATGTTTTCTTGGACTATATGGACACTTTCTTGGAAATAATTCATTATATATTGGTTGTGAGTATGATAAAGACATTGGTTCTTGATTTTACTGTGATTGTCATCTCATGGGTTGCTTACAAAATTATTTAAATATTTGAATACTTAAAAATAAAAAAATAAATATTTTTTATGTGAGTTGGTGAGCCAATCTATTTAACCCACCAACCCATGGTGAGTTGAACTGGATTGTAAAATTTCTGGCTCACCATAAAATGAGCCAGGTTAAGTTCACTCATGTTTAACTTAGCTCGCGGTGAGCCAACTTGTATGAGTTGGAATGACTCAGTTTAACATATATACTCTAAGTTAACTTGAATCACTTGATATTCAAAAGAACACAAAGATATCAAAATATATAAGTAAATGTATGAACCCGTCGCTTTGATTTCTACACTTAAAATTAATTCTAATATGCTTTAGAAATTTATACAATAATTTTATACCTAAACACATAGAAAGTGCCCTTAAAAACAATTTTCTGTTAAGTTCTTATATTTTTAGTGTGTGTATATATATATATATATATATATATATATATATATATAATATTTTTGTATCTCTCTTTAGAGCATCTTAAATGCTCGTCATTTAAACAAGTTACTAAACTTTAAGCAATGCAATTATTCTTTTCACTCTAATGGTAGTTTATATTAACAATTTGCTTTAACTCACAAATATAATCTCTTTCTCTCTTCAAAATTAATATAGATATTACCCCATTCATAAGGAATAATTACTTACATAAACAAATCTCTTAAATTTTAAAGAAATAAACATCACACGTGACACAAGAAAAAAATTAATACGCAACCCATACAATATACCTAAATAACGTCTCTTATGATGAATGTAATTAGATGTTTATAGACACGTGTATTGATGAAACATTTTCTAAAAATAGCAAAGTAAAAACGTTTGAGGTAATTTTCAATACAAGCATAATGTAAATTTGATCAATGCCAACTTCAATTAAGATCTTTGTATTCTTCAAAAAATTATTGAAATAATATAACAATATTAATAAATTCATAATAGAATTTCACTTTGGAGAAACTTTAGGATTGTTGTTTACATAAATTTTTTAACTTTTAGAATCGTTACTTGACATTTTTTTTTTCATTGCAACATGTGACATGATGTTGATTATATAAAATCCATATATGTATATATATATATATATATATATATATATATATATATATATATATATATATAAAAGTAAGCAACTGTGTTTAACCAATTTGAAACAATGAAACTTTTTCTGTGCTCATAATCATTTAAGAGCATTGTAACACGGTTTGTTTATATAAGTTGTTTAAAATTGAAGAATGCTGCTCAACCAATTTTTCCAACATAACATATGATTTAGCAGTGCATTGATTAACTTGTTCATACCGATTAAAAACCAACTTTTTCAATCACAAAATTCACGTAAATAAAGTTCATCACTCATTCTTGAAATCTTATAAGGACAATAAAATTTTAACAACTTTATCTTATAATCTGATATGACATCTCCTAAGTGATTTTAAAATATAAAAAAAAATTACTTAAAAAATACTACTAAAATAATAAAAAAAAATTATTAAAATTTAGTCGTAAAAAGAAAAATCATTTTTCTAAAATTAAATGTGTAAAATTCTTAAATTTTATAAGATACCATAGGAACATAAAACACCTTATCTAAAACTAACTAATTATTCTCCCGACGGCTAAATGATACGAGAGTCTAAATTAAATTTTAAACAAATTTAAGAATTAAACATTTTTATTTACTAATAAAATAATTTATATTAAAATATATCATAATCTTATTTAAAATTTATTTTTTAACTTTTTTTAGAAACCTAAATCAATTAGTACAGAAAAATAAAATTTTTGAATGTTTTTTTCTGAAAACCAAAATCAAAGATTTTACCTATTTGAACCTTGAGCGTCGTGAACTATCCTAATGTTCTTTCCATAACATAACACCATATGATGTAACATAGAGATGATATATTATAAACATAAGTAAAAGTTTTAAGCCAAAACATCCTGAGTAGAGTTGTGTAGAAGATTTTGAAGAATTTGGAGGCAGAGAGCAGATGAATTTATTCAGTGACTAACTGATGAAGATGAGTTGAGAAAAGGGAATGTACAAAAATTGGTGAAGAGACAGAATTTCTGAGTGATTTTAAGTTTAAACAGCTTAAAGTTGTGAAGAAAGATGCAGAATATACGATGAGAGAGGGCTGAAGAGAGATTATGCAGTGTGTGTGATATTAACAACCCTGTTAAGTCTCTCAAGAATTCCACTAGCTTTTCTCTTAGCCCTTGATGTTCCACTCTGTGCAAGCTCAGAGATTGTTTTGTGACTGTTTTCCTCTTCCCTTATTTCCTTCAACTTTGATCTATCATGCAGACAAATTGTTTGAAGAATTGCCACACAATTCTCCTTGTTGCGTTCACAGGAGCTCTCTCTGATAATTCTCAGCAAGCTAGCCACTGCTCCGAGATCTCCCATCTCGTGAATAGCCCTCTGGTGACTTGAAAGCAGTGCAAGGATGGCTAGTAATTCATCAACATGAACCTCATTCTTTATCTTTGTCAAAATCACTCTCACTGCACCCTCCTTCACTGCTCTTGCCTTGTTCTCATGCATCACACATATGTTAAAAATTGCTGAAGCAACATCCTTCATGGCTAAGGGATGCCCTTCTTCTAAGAGATCGATCAATGGCTTTAGGGCACCTGATTTCCCTATGATTTCCTTGTTTGAGTCCAGAGCTGACAAGGTGAAAAGGGTAGCTGCAGCATTGCTTCTTGTTTCAATTGTTCCAGATCTCAATGCTCTCATAAGGAGAGGAATCACCATAGGAGTTTCAGCCACTAGCTTTTTGTTGTTGTCATGAATAGAGATATTCAGGAGTGTTGTGATCACGTCTTCCTGGAGATCAGGGTGAACACTGCTCAAAGAATCACTCCCACAAATTGGCTTCAGTAATTGGGGAATGGCATCTACAGAATCACAGAAAAGTACCCGGAAACAAGGATGCTTCTTTGTCAACATGCGCAGTTCTTTTGCAGCTGTCTTCTGATCAGAAAGTGTTGATGACATTTTCTTAAGCAAACAGAGAAAATGATCTCGGTCTGCTTGGTTTAAACCTTCCTCATCGATGTATTGAACAGTGTTCGACAATTCAACCCCTTGGTTTTTTGACCATTGTTCTATCATTTCCCTTATTAGATGATTTGGTGTAAGAACAGTGTGTGAAAGAACTTGATGCGTTCGAGGGCAAGTCCTGTTTCCAGCATTTATCCATTTTTGAATGAAAGGTCTATCATATGTCTGCATAATTGAAACCAAAAGAGGGAAACAAAATGAATCATTGTTTATAATTGGACAGGGAAAATATCTGCATAATCTCCATTTGTGTTTTAAACTCAAAACCAATCAGAAGTATCATTGCACAGAAAAAGGCTTAGGACAGAAAGAAAGAAAAGGTAGTTGGGGGCGGTGGAAGACATCACTGTAGTAATTAAGAAAAAGAAAAAGGCCAAGAACACTAGATTTTAATTATTCCCTTTTGTGAAAACCAGTCAAAAGTTGTACACAAAATATACAATCACCACCGCCACTCACTCAAGAATCACACATATGGACACGGAATAATATTATTCTTTTTCCACCTCCCACTCCTTCTCTTTCCATCTACAATGACTATCATAGGTACATCATCAAATTGCCCTTTTTCTTTTTCTTTTTCCTCTTTTTTTGTTTCTTCAAATGTACACTTCAAACATAAATGCAGTAAAGCTAACTACATAACTAAATGGAAGATCACAGAAGTTTGGCACATCAAACAAAAGGTACTTGGTATTGCACTTCCATGAGAGCCAGTGTAAAACTATTCCAAAGTAAAATGCAGCAAGTCCTACTCACACATTGAACAAGAAAATGTGAAACAGTTTAAAATTGTTTGGATTGAAAGAAAAGAAGAAGAAAAAAACAGACGAAAACACAACTGCAAAGGTTGAAACGATTTACCATCACATTTATTAAAACAGATAATATGAACAATATTATTAACTTCATCAAACAAAAGAAAAAAGTAATATCTCTAAGGCTCTGCACTGGACTTGGAAAGAACTGAATATATTCCCTTTCTATCTTTCCCACACCTTTTTAGTCACTTAATATAGAATAAAGTACTGAAATCCCAGCAAAAGAGAGATGTACAAAAGGCCAAAACCAGAATCTATATCTTCAGTTTAGTTAAATTAATTCCTCCAAAAATGAAATACAAAAAAAAAGAAGCATTTCTCTTAAGAACTTCTACCCTTCTTGCCTCAACTGGATAATTCATCAACTCATTTTTTCTAGGTGCCCAAATGTTTTTAAAATTAATAACAATGATAACAGCACAGCACCCCAATTTTGTTTTGTTTTAGCTTCTGTTCCAGCATTTCCTCAGACACCACAAACACAGCAAATTGTTGCTGTTGTTGTTACTCCATACTCACACAAAATGACCAATAATTGTAATATTTTATAAAAAAAGGTATTTATTTCTACAAATAAATACCTTCAATATCTTAAAAATCAAAGCATGTCAATACTGGTTTATAGGCAAAATAAGAGGATTAACAGGGAAAGAAATGTTGGAAGATGAAGAATTGTGATTCTCCACTTGAAATTCTGACACTAACCTGACCAGAAGCCACAATGACAGGATCTCTCATCAATTCCTTGGAAAGAGGACACTTGAATTCATCAGGGCAAGATGAGACACTCCTGTTTTGCAGTTTGAAAGACAGTGAAGACCTCTTTCTGAGTTTCAACTCCTTGAGAACACAAAGAGTCTCTTTTGCCTGATCAATGGTCTCAGTGCTCCAATCCTCATCATCCATAATGGTCTTCACCAACCTCTGAAGCTCCCTCTTCAACTCTATGGCCTTCTTCACCATCACCCCTGGATCAGATTCCAACACCCCTGGCTTCGCCATTTGATGATGATGATGATCCCAATGGATCAGACCCCAAAGCCTTCAACTTTACAACAACCCCAGAAGCTTATTTGTGTTAAAAATTGAAAATTTGGTTCAGAGAATGGAGAAGCAGAGAATATCAGCTGTTCAACACCCTGTGTTTCATCTTCTCTTCTCTCTTTCTCTCTCCATTTACGTATATCTCTTCTTTTCAAAACAAAGGAAATTTGTGTGAGTGAGTGAATCTCTCTCTCTCTCTCTCTGCTTTTATTATTCTGCTGCCTTCTATTCTCAGTAACATTTAACCATGGAGAGGAAAACAAGGACTTTACCATAAAGACACAAACTCATAACTCCACTCCACCTTAGTTTCTCTCTCTCACCACACTCTATTCTTCTCATATAATACTAATATCTCACTCTCTTTGCTTTGGGCATTGGTAAAATTCATCTGCAAGCTATTCACTCAAAAATCTGAGTCAAAAATCTGACACCGAGAGAGAGAGAGAGAAAACAAAAAAGGTGTTAATATTCTCTTAGTCTTTTCCCCCAAGTTTCACATTATTTTACCAATTTACTACTTCAATTTGATCATGTGTTATATATTAAAATATATAAAATGTGTAATTTGGTCCCTTGGAAACTTTACTTGTACTATTTTGCCATCAATATTGACCCTCCAAACTATTATTTTACCATGGAATTCTCCTTTGGTAGTTATGAACTTACTCCTCTTTGGAAATTTGGTTTATATAAATTAGAAGTTTTTAGAACTAAAACAACACAAGTAATATAAAAAAAAAGAATACAATGTTGCAAATCAATGATAGGTTGGAGTCTTAGTTTAATTAAATACTAAAAGGAAGTATACTTTTTTTTTTAGTTTCCCCATTCATATAAATCACACACATAATGTTAACATTGTACTTTTTCTTTTAAAAAAATAAACACTTCTTTTGTTAATTGTACAGCTTTACAATTTTAAATATTTTTAAATTATTATTAAACAGGAAAGTTTATATAATAAAAACATACTTGTTAGTCCATTTTGCTTAAATTCTTTGAAAACAAGAAGATAATTTTATGCATGTCATCTTGAGTTTGACTTCATATAAAAGTTAATGTGATATTTAATTTTAACTGCTGATCTGTGAATATAATAAATGAAGTGTAATTAATAGAGGAAGACTTTTTTTATATAAATATTTGAGCTGTATACATTGTTATGGTGCGTTACATTGAATACAAAAATATACTATGGATGGATTACTTTAGGTTAGTTTTATTTTTATATAATTTTATTAACTGTTAATTATTATATAATAAGTATTTTAAATTTTATTAGAAAAATTCTACATCGTAAAATTATTTATTGACTACTTTAATGTTCACTGATACGATTATTATATGTTAAAACAATGGTGGTTTCAGAATGGAACGTATTATTCAATAATATACTGTGGCAGAAGTCTGAATTTCAAATCAAACTGAAAACTCGAAAATTTAATGCATAAACATGTTTAATCAAGTAATTATTAATTGATAAGGATCGAATAACAAAAACGATTATTCTTGCAGTGATCAAAAGCTATGGTGTCGGTAACATAAACAGTGTCTTGTGAAACATATTTAAAATAAGAACATGTTATTTGAACTAATATATTGGCCTTAATGAAAGTCCATAACCATGCATGTGAAGATCTACACAAAGCTTCACCAACAAAAGTTGAATTCAACATTAAATATAAATATATAAAATTAAGTGTTTATTCTTGTTTAAATATATATATATATATATATATATATATATATATATATATATATATATATATATATATATATATATAATGTCAATTTTCTATTGTGAATGATTTGAGTTAAACCTGTTGAGTGAAAGTAAATTAATTATTATAAATGTTTACAGTTTTTTAATTATAATAAGTAATTGAACTGAAACAAAATAATTTCTTGAAATTATTTTGTCAATCTTATAATAACCTTTGTTTAAGTTTTCTCCACATATATTTAAGAATAATATTAATAGATATCGGCACTCTCTTCATAAAATGATTATTCTTACGTTTTATAATGAATGCAGTTTAATATTATTTCGTGAATATTAATAATAATAATAAATGTACCATGTTTGTATAATTTTACTTAAATAATATAAGATTTTTTAATAGTTAGAACAGGTATACCTAATAGTATTATATATATATATATATATATATATATATATATATATATATATAGTTTAGAAATTGAGATTAAGGGTAATTTAATTTTTTTTTTTCATTTTTAGGAATATTATTTTAGATAAAACTGTAACAAAATTTTAAATTTTAAAGTGAACAATATTTTAAATATAATGATTGACATTATCTAATTATACCAGAAAACAAAATATTAGTATCGTATGTGAAAAGAAAATGATTTTTATTAGTCTCTATCGGAATTATTATTGTGATCTTCAAAAGACATTATATTTTGATTGATAATAATAATTAAATTAATACTTATCAAGTAATTATATAACTAATATTGATTTTATGTAATCCATTGTGATTAATGAAAAAGAAAAGAAAAAAGAAAAAAAAAAGAATAGAAGGTATTATTGAGTGGGATTGGTGAGAAGAGGGGAGTGGGCATTGGGGAGCATGACAGGTAAGTGATAGTTCATTCATCCACACAATTTTTCATTTTTTAAAAAATACTAATAATTTTATAACATTACATAAATTAGCATATGATTAATCAGATGGGAAGTGTGTAGTGTAGTGAGAGTGAGGGCATACGTGGGTCCCGCATGCTCCACCCTGCACGCAATCACGGACTCCACGGCCCTCACAGCTGGCACGCCGCGTGGGTAAAACTTCCTTTGTACTCGTCTCCGCCACGGGGCACCATCCCCTGCACCCGTCACTACACTAAAACCATGCTCCCCTATTTCCTGATCAATCCAACGGCCATTTTTCTTTGCACTTCTGTACACTTGCACCCGCGGTTTTATTCCGCTACATTCGATTACCTTAGTTCAATGCTGTACCCGCGTGTACACGTGGCGAAGTTATTGGGTTTGTACACATAAGCTGCTGGATGAGGACACGTGTCGTATTCGTGTCATTCTCCGACAAGAATTCTGATAAACGGGAACATGTGGGTTCCATCAATAATTTTAAAGTTTTGTTAGCAGTAATCACTGAACCGGGTCGACCGGCACGTGCGATAAATGCACAAACCGGATTTGGTCTTATTTCCGATCGTAATTTTAAGATCTAAATGCAAGAAATCTTTTTTGAAAAGGAAAAGTATATCCCACCGCACTATTTATATATTTACCTAATATTTCAGAATTCGGATTTTAGAAACGAGTTTTAAAACTATATTTTAATCCATCAAATTCTGATCTAGTTTTCCAATTATTTTAAATTAAAAATAATACTTAAAATTAGTTAACGAAAACAAATTATTATAATCATTAAATTAAAAATAAAAATAAATTGTTACATTATATGATTCTCTTTTTTTCTATCGTAATTGCACCTATGTTATTCCTATTTCTTTTATCAAGATAAAAAGAGAAATTAATTAACTTATTTTAATTTTTCACTTGTTTATTAACTATAATTCTCTACTTCTTTGTACCATTAAACACACTTTTGTATATAATAAAGATTAGATGAGAATGGATAGAATCTTTGATTCGCACATGTCCTGAATTATTGGATCTTCGCCTTGCACTCCCTCAACCCTCTTGCTTCACTCAGAAGGTGATAATCAAATTAATATTTATTTCACATTAAAATTTTACACATATATGTTCATAATAAATTTAATAACTATATGTATATACTTAATAATCTGCTGCATCACGCGCATAAAAAAAAATAGTAAGTCAAAAGAAATCATATGATGAGCAACTGGTAAAAAGGGAAAGTCTCCTCTTCAACCTCTTCGGAAATTTTCAGATTGAGTTTTGGTTATTATGGGAAGTATAGGGTGGAGTTCAACTTCAATAAGACTTTCTCACGCAGGAAAGTAAGAGCCTTAAAATAAGCGTGCAAAAAGAATTTTCCTTGTTTGATTAATTCTAAAATCAAATTTGTTCATATAACAAAAATGTCTTAGTTAAAAACAATTGTATACTTAAATTGTTCTTAACATCAATTTATAAGTTATATAATAGTATTATACATACCTAATTAATTTTTATTTAAGTAAGTTATTAATTTGAACAAGTTGACTTTTTTTTTTATATGTATGAACGAGTTTTATGTGATGGAGAACTCCAAGTCCAATATCTAAATTTAAATATTATCAATTTCTTATACTCTCTTAAATAGCGAGAGTTATTATCTTTGACAGACCACAATTCCTAGACTTAAGCTCCGAAGAATTTAGAATCATAAATTATGAACGAGTATAAGTTTTGACTTATCGATTACCTGAAATGAAGATATACTTCACAAAGAAAATGTTAAGATAATTATTAGCACGAATATCAATATCATATCGAAAGACATTAATCTTAACACATAGCTTTATTTGTGTACTTAGACAAACATTAACACTAACATATAACACGAATTATTTGAATATGTGAGTTTATTTTTGTACTTAAGTAAATATTAACATTGACGTATACCATAAACTATTTTAAAAGGAAAATCTTCATCTAAATAATAATAAAAGTTTACTTGGTATGTTTTATGTAGAACATATTATAACTCAATTTAAAGATAAAACTTAGTTTCCATTACACTCAAATTCAAAAATTATTAAAAGACGTTGGAATCTATTGTGATGATTGTTGTTAGATTTAACAACAATTCATTATATCATTACCAAATTATTTATAAATGTAATGCGGTTCACATTTGAGATTTTCCAACTTCATAATATGTGTTTAATTAAATTAAATTTTTTAACATATTACACTTTATAAAATTGTGTACCAATATAATGGTCCAGTTTCCAAAATTTACCCACAAAGTTGATAAAAGTAAAAATACCAAGCGAGATAATTTTAAAATCCGGGCAATGTATAAGAAAATGTGGACTGTGTTATAATTTGATGATATATTTGTTAGCCATGTTGATATATGTTTAATTTATAGCCTATAATTTAAAACCAAATAAATTAAATAAATATATTTAAAAAATTGTTCAATTAACCAATCTTATCACGATAAGAAATTCTGGCTTTATATAGTATGTGTCGAAACTGTCGAAAAAAAAAATACTACATGTGCTCATTATGATGGCAAAATAATAATAATAATAAAAAAACAAAAGCTCATGATTAAAACTATGGATTTATATCGCCTATATGATAATTGAATCCAAATTTTTTTTTTATGTGCCAATAAGAAAACGTCTGGACTCCAATTATGAAATGCACTTGAATCATTTGAGAAAGGACAAGGTTTAAAAATTTGTTTCATTGGAGGCATAAACAACATTATAATAATGAGATTTATTTATAGTAAGATGTGGTGTTGAGTTTGAAAGTTGAAGAAAATGTGATGTATATATATGGAGATGGAACAAGGTTGAAGTAGATTTAATTTAAGGGCATAGTTTCCTTGAATGGAAGGACCACACTCCATTTGAGCATTTGATATACCCTAAGAAGAAGATGAAGAAAAAGAAAAAAGAAGAAGAAAAGGTGCTTATAAGGACCCTTCAATGGTGGGGCACAAACGTTGAAAGCTATGTGTCTCTTCTCCAATGCCCTCAAAGTTGGATAAGTTTGACAAAAGGAATTGAATAGGGTCATGAAAAAAATTGAGTTTTTATTTGTTATTTATTTTTTTTGGGAACCCTAAAATATCCAGAAATAAAGTCAATCACAGTGTTGAAATGATGTCAGAATTCCACCAACCAAAATTACTTTACCTTGGTTTTTTTCTTATTCTATTACGAAATTTTGCCTTTATGTTTGGTTTTCTATCAAATCAAATCTATGAAAGACGTTGTAACAAATTGTGCCCTTTTATTTTGTCGGCAAGGTGTAGTGGTGGTGATAAACAATCTATTATGTGTAAGTGTCCAAAACATCATAATTTCTTCTGCAAAATTTTTATGCTTTGGCTATAACATGGAAAAAGAAAACCCATTAGCTATCCTTGTACCCAAAAGAATCTTGATTTCAAATCAACTTTTTCTTTTTACCTTATAATAAGTTAGGAGTATAAGTATCAATCCAAAGTTTGATGTTTAATAAAAATAAAGAAAATTAAGTGATATGTAAGAAAATAAAATTTATAAATATTAATTTTTAAAGTTTTTTGGTGTCATAATTTTAGATACATAAATTATCTTTTAAAAATGTAAACTTTTTTAATGTGGTATTAAAACTATTAAGATTTATTAAGAGTGATATTAAATCAGTTCATCACTTAACAAATAAATAATAATAAAAAATGAATTCTTTTAGAGATTTATTGAAAGAATTAAAATTAAAATTTAATTTCTATTATTTAACTATCTTATTGTTTGCCTTAAAAAGCTTAATTCATTCATAAAAATTTAGCAAAAATAATATATATATATATATATATATATATATATATTATGTTTATTTTATTTAGTTTGTTATTTCGTTTTCATATTAATTTAGCATTACCTTTTAAGGAAATAAACTCACCACCTTAGAAATAATTAACCCAAAAATTAATCCGAGTAACCATTTTCTCATAAATTTGTTAACTATTTTTAAAAATAAAATGAAATAAAGAAAAGTTATATCTTTTTTAAAATGGGGAAATTGTTCAATCCACTCCGACATTCAAAATTAACTAAGAAAGAAAAATCTCTCAATAACTCTTTTCCACATCTTCTTTAAAAGGCCTCAAGAGATAACAAGTTATATTGATTGGAAATTTCATTGTTTTGCATATCTATGTAGCCTATTTGTTTTCAATTGTTTGAAAATGTTCTATTTGAATGTATTAGAGTTTCGTAGAGCTTCAATTTGTGCTATTATTACTACTCATAGTCTAGAGAAAGAAATTACTAAAATTGAAATTGAATTGACAGAAATTAATAATACCCATTCTTTTTTTACTCATTAATTGCTGATACATGGAGGGATTAGGGTTCACTCTTGCCAATAAAGTAAAGAAGAAAATAAATATTCATACACACCAAACAAATATAAAGCACATGGTAGGAAAGGACATATATGTAAAATAATTTTTTAACAAGAATTATAAATGATTAAGGCAAAGGTTTCTTCTTCACCCTAAAATTTGATTAAACCCTTTAACAATGTAATTGTCCACTTTCAGTCCCTACATGAATACTTTTATATATCTTTGCTTTTAATTTCAGTTTCTATTACTCTTGTGATACTTAAATGGTTATAATAAGTGATGACATTATTTGAAATTTTGACTCGTCCTTGAAAAATAAAAGGAACAAGAATAATTAGGTTATTATACTTTTCATCAATTGAAAAATTAGGTGGCTAGGGTTAGGTTTTGGCGACTTGAAATTGCTAAAATTTAACATACCTTGGAGTTTAGTTAAAAAATAAATAAAAATAAAATTTTAATTTTGAATAGCGTTTGTTTCTTGAACATTGATTTTATTTTTATTTTTAATTTATATAATTATGATTATTGGGAAGGCAAAATGTTGACTGAATGAACATTAATTTTAGCCCGATATTGAAACAAAATATCCTAATTTTTTTTATCTCTCTTCTATCCACACTTTGACATCTTTGACTGTCTATTTCAGTTGCCAACACTCACTTATATTGATAATGTTGAATTTGGTAGGCTACATTACCCACTAAACCACTAAAAAATCACCACCCCAACCTAAATGCTCTCCCACTATTGTACATAACTTTCTCCAAATTTCCATCGTAAATTAATAAATTAATATTTGATGGGTACTTCAAGGAAGGATTCACATCAAAAAAATAAAAATACAATGGAATATAAATTAAATTCATATTATATGTATTCAATGTAAGACTTAATCTGATAATTGAATTCTCATCAAGTATTAGCCAATATCACCTTTAATTAACACTTAAAAAATTATAACAATATACTTACATGACCCAAAATATATTATTATTGTTTAAGACCAAAGAAATCCAATAAACATTAAGATTCGAGTATAAGATTCACATAAAATAATAATCTCCTTGAAACAAAAGGGTAATATATTTGAATATATGAAAATATATAAGCATAATCTTGTTATGATTTTATAATGTTTGCTATTATCTTCTGGGTACTAGAAGACCTCAAACAATGGAGGACCTACATGTACATCAGAGTTTGTAGGTGCATTCCTGATTTGTTGAAATTATTATCAAGTATTTGAAAAAAAAAAATATTTTGTGCCTCCTAATCTTATATATTTGAACCCCTTTGGACAATGTTCTATGATAGAGTTGTGTGTAGTTTAGGGTGTATAAATGTATCACTTGACTTGTCTTCAATAACTTAGAATCTTAGATTCGTCACTAGCCACGAAAGTGTATATATAAATATTCCTATCATCTTATAGTGATTTTTACTCATATTAATTTCTTATCAACTCGAGTGCCAAAGTCTTTGCAGGAGGAGTTGCTCATCTTTTTTGGCGATCGTAGCTCAAATACAGGTTGGTGGCGATCGTAGCCTGCAGAAAATGTATTCATTTTCATTAAATGTATATAATTAAAAGATATTTTAATAAAAATTTTGTGTATAAATGCTTTTGATAAGTTTAATACACTGTGAACTGGACCAATTAATCATATACCTAACTTTCAGCCATGAATTGGATTCTTGTGGAATGTCCTTTCTATTCATCAACTTGCATCTATAAAAAATGTTTGGGCAGACTTATGCCAATAATGACTAAATGTTAAAATTAAAAAAGCATTAATAACGACCTTATGTCACTAGATTGGAATACATTTTTTTATCCTAATTTACTTTAATTAAATTTTATCAATTTTATAAAATGGTTTCAAGGAAAAAAAAAATTGAAATAGATACCTATTATCTATTTTTAGAGGATTTTATGTGATGCCAATACAAATTGGGTTGATTTACTTAAGGTGTTTCTTTCTGCACCTCCATAATTTCTTCCTTCACCTCCGTTAACTTTTAAATTCTAGTTTTACCCCCTCTTCATTTTAATTTCCGGAATATATAATGCAAAAATATTTTAAAATACATAATCAGAATGTAAAGATTTATATTTTAAATCGTATTATTCAAAATATAAATTTTATATTACAGATTCTATAAGAATCCAAAACCAAAAAAAATTATTATGGATTCTTTTAGTTCATCACAAGCTACAGAAAAGAAGACACATGAAGTAGGGAAAGAGGAAAAAAAAAAGACTGTTCCTAAAAAGTTTCCCACAAATTAGTTCTGCTTTAAGACTTTTTAAGAAGTAAATTATTGGACATGCACACCCATCATTGAAACAAAAATTAAAAAAAAATATTGATTTTCATTTGCTATCCCCATTTTTGTATTATTTGATTTATTGTTTTTACTTTTTTTGAAGAATTTAATCCTGCGCCATTCAAATTGTGCAATTTTAATTATTTTATTAATTGGATTTATGGTGTTTAATGAAAAAGAAGATCTGTCCAAAGAAAAACACGCGTTTTTAGCAATGGTTATTAATTATGATAATGGATGAGTCTTATATGAAACTTTTGTTAATTATTGAATGATTTTACCATAAAAGTTGAAATTATGTAATTAAAATAATGAAATCAAATAGTAAATTAGATTGTGTTTGACTTACATGAAAAAAAAAATTATTCTTTAACCTAATATGGTTCAAACTAGGGATGATCATGGATTAGATTTTCAGTGATCCCATCTACATCTATTTTAGATTTAAATAATTGGATTAGATTTTCGATTCAAATTCATTTTCTCAATAGAATTAGATTAAAATTTTTAGAAATCTATATCCATTATTTGGATCTAGTTCAAACTCCAAAATCCATTTTTTATAAAAGAAATTTAAATTGAAATTTCTAAAACGTGTGTCCTTAGGGTCGACACCATCAAGTTTGACAAATTTTTTGTTAGGGCTAACTCGGCCGAATTTCAGCATGGGATGGACTCGGCTGACTTCTGGTTGTGGTCGACTCGACCGAACTTTGGTCGGGATCAGCCGAATTTTGGTCGATGCCAACTTGGTTGAATTCAGCCGAATTTTAGCTGGGGTCTAGTTGGCCAAATTTGAACGAATTTCGATCGGGGTCGACTCGACCGAATATGTACAAATTTCGGTCAAGATTGACTCGGTAAATTTTGGCCGCATACGACTGAATTTCGGTCAGGGATGACGTGGTCGAATACGACCCAAATTTGAGTGAACATTCACCACACTGTTGTGCTTGCAATTGGACTTACACGTTATTTTGTGGCTTTTTCTGCTTAGTTACAGGGAAGCATTTGGGAAATGTGGCTTTCCAACCATTTGTTAATAAAACTTTTTTTAATTATCTTTATTGATTCCTTTCAATGTTTTCAACATTCTCTAAAAAATGATAAGGTATTGACATTCAGCTACACAAACATCCTATGGGAGATAGCTTTGAATTTACATTTGTAGCATTTGTCTTGCATATTTTTCAATATTATAGAAATGCTTCAGAATCTAGTACTGGAAAGAAAAACATTACCTGTGCTTGGTTGGAAAGTTGACTAATAGATTTGGTGAACATTTTTTTGTCTTTTACTTATATGAGAAATTCTTATCTGAAATAAGGTTGCTTCCCAACACTAACTCTTGGTAATGTCTTTATTTTGTATGAGTTGTATTTGCTTGTTCATAACTTCTATCTATAATAATTTTCTTTGTTGGATTGAAGAAAAACTGTAACATGTTATTTACTAGTTATTAATAAAGGTGGACTTGAATTTCAAGGCATTACTTTATGAGTTCTGATGGCATTGATATGTATTTTTAGAGATTGTGTTGACATTCAAATTTCACAATAAAAATATAGATGATATCAACAATTTTAAATACATGCATTGAACTTGAATAGTATTGTTTGGCAATTGCGGTCTTTCCTTTGCAGAGCTTTATCCTTATCTTTCCAATTGTTGTTTCCATCCAGAGAATTCCTAGGTTTGTGCAATGGCTCCCTTATGCTTGGACTGGTTTCTTCGCTAGATGCTTGCACACACTATCATGTCCTAACCACCTAACTGCCTTGGCTCTGATTTTAATTGATTGAACCCGAATGGATAGTGTTGTTGTTGGAGCTCTTTGGGGTTGTGCTCATAATGCTGGTTAGGTTCTTTTTGGGTTAATATTTTTAATCCTCAAGGATAAACTCCATATTGAAATTATTTGAACTTGGGGCACTAGAGTGGTGGGTCTAACTTTACTAATAATTGGTGTTGTGGGAATTTGAGAAGCTTCAGAAGTACATCCCCATATGTTGCTTTAGATAATGGTGAATGTCTTTTGAAATAGAGCTTCCTATTATAATATCTGGTTTATCTTTTGAAGCAAAGCTTCTTGTTGTAATATGTAGATTATCTTTTGAAGCAAAAGTTTCTCTTGTAATATTTAGTTTATTTGTATTGTAATAATGTACAATTTAATTGATCTAATAAAAAGTCGTTGATGAAACTATATCTTTTTCATTCTTTTTTATACAATACATGTTGCAAAGTTGATCACATAAACATATCAAATTTTATAACAAAAAAACATTGAATTAGTCATATCATACAAACAACTAATCATTAGCTACCTCAATCTCTAATAAAGATTCAATGAAACTTTGGAATGACTTAACATCTAAAGTAGCCTAACTAAATTCTACTTATTGATTTGATGCAATATTGTAGCCATCTTGAACATCTTGAAACAAGCCATCTTGAACATCCCGAAACAATAAAATAAGATGTATGTTAATCACTTCAATAAAATATTTGTTGTAAGTTATTGTTACATTATAAAATAAATGTACATACCATAAGCATGCTAGTGAAGCTCATTTGATATGGTTGATACAAAGAAGGAACTGAATATGATTCCAATAGGACTAAAGTTGATGACCCTAATAAATGTTGACTTGATTGAAGTTGTGAATGTTTTACTTTTCTTCTTTTTTTGTTCTAATTCAACAACCAAACTCTTCAAACATCTATACATCTTTTGTTTTAGAATGTCTTTCTTCTTAAAGCTAATATCTTTGGATGTTGAAGGTTCAACAATATGTTGTGTTGCCTCAATAGTCGTACCATGAGTACCATGTGATTGATGGTTCAATCGAATAACAACCACTTTATTCTCAAGTTCTAACACCTTTTTCATAAACCACAATGCATGCTTCTAGATAATCTTATACATCTTAGCTAATTTTAAAAGTCTTGAGCATAGTTGCTTATATTGTTTTTAGCTTTCCAATCTAGGATCAAAATTAATTGTCTTTCCTCCATGATCAATCATTATATCACTTTGTGCATGTCTATTCCACCTCTTTAATGTATATTTTTCTGGGAGAAACTTGATATCCTTTCAAAATAATTACATAATTGATAATAGTTTATCTTAAATGAATGAAGATGTTGTAGCCAATATTTTTCAAACAAAGATATTACTAAATAAGAGGTGACAAAAAAATAAACGATATTATTTATTGTAATGTGGTAAATGTAATAATATATATATATATATATATATGTGTGTGTGTGTGTGTGTGTGTGCGTGTGTGCACGTGTGTGTGTTCCCACCGGATAACAAGTATATTTTCGTACCCATACTCGTATCCATTTTCTTATGGTTAAATATTAATTAATTTTTATAAAATAATAAAAAATTATGGTAAAGGAAACATAATATTATCAAATATTCAATATTAAGAAGAAGATTGTTTCTTAGATATCAAATATTTAAAAAGAAATTATAATTGTATACATTCCAAATCAGAATACCAATTAAAATCTTATGACAACCATAACATTTATTAAATTTGCAAAAAAATTGATAAAATTTATAAATATTTTTAAAAAATTATAAAAGGAAAAAAAATATTCAAATTAAAATATAATTTAAATGGTTGTTTACTTCAATTTTTTAATTTTGATGAATCTCTTTTTTTATACACTAATAAAAGTTATAATACATCACTTGATTAAAATCATGGAAAGAACAAATATTAAACTAATAATAATAAAATTTTAACATAGGTCTTCTATCTTTTGAATTTCAATATATGTTGAGTGGTGATAACAAAAATAATAGTGTCAACACCCAATTTTGTCCGGATTATAATATATATATATATATATATATATATATATATATATATATATATTTTATTTATCTATTCATTTATTTATTACTTTTTGTTAGTATTATTTTTACTTTTTATTTTATTATTATTATTCTCTTTCCTATCTTATTTTACTTTGATTTTATTATATCCTTTTATCTTATTTTATTTTTACTTATCTATTTATTTTATTTTATTTTGGTTTTCTTTTTTTCTTTTTTTTCTCTTTTTCTTTGTTTTCAATTTTCTTCATATTTATTCTATTTCATTCTATTACTATTATTATTATTATCATTATTATTATTTTAAAAAGAAAAAAAATGGATTAAAAAAAATGATAAAAAAAACAAAAACAAAAAAACGGATTAAAAAAGGGTGAAAAGAAAAAAAGAAAGAAAAAAGATCTGAAAAAAAAAAAGGAAAAGAAGAAGAAAAGAGCAATGAAAAAGAGTAGAACAGAGTTTGAAAAAAAGAAAAGAGAGAAAAGGGTACTGGGCATTTAATCTTCTGCATACGTTAGACTAGAGGTTTCCTCATTTGGTAGACGTGTGCAGTTGAACTATTTGTTATGTTTTACTGGTTTGAGATGTTGTCGTCGTCGTTACTATTTGCTTATCACTATTCATCCAACCTGGACGAAATAACTGAAAAGATAGAACCACCGCACCACTCATCAGCACATAGCCAGCCATAGCCAAATACCAAGCTCCTCAACCATCATCAACGCACCAAAAGCTCATTCAAATCCTGCAACATTCCCATTCGAAGTCTACCACCTCAACATCACAGCATACACAGCCAGCAAAACAACACTGCATGATCGTGCGTTCACCTCCGTTGTCATGCAATCTTCATAGCCATCTTCTTCATCTTTCTTCCTTAGCAAACCTGCATAAAAGAGAAAAAAAACAGGAAATGTGAGAATCTTAAAACCGTCGTCCTTCAGGAATCGTTTCATCACCATTAGTCTTCCATCTTTAACCCTTCCCAGAGCACTGCATTCAGCCATTAGACCTTCCATCTCAACCCATCACCTAATCCCATTTGCATCCTTCCTTGCAAGGAAGAAAACAAACAGACCCATTCATGTTTTCATTATAGGTGAGACCTTCATTTCTTCATCATCGTTTCTCACGCTCAAATCCACATGAACCACCCTCATCTTAATCCTTCACCTGCACAAAAACCAGAGAGACCGCAAACCAACCCAACCCACACACTCAACCGCAGATTCACAACCTCTCAATCACCCCCTTCACGCCGCAACCCGACCTCACCACAAACCAACCCATCTCACACAGTGACCAACAAACACCATCACCTTCGACTTGTAATCAGAAAATCAAGCTGATACTTCACCACCACTCTTCGTGTTCTCTTACATCCCGAACAGCACCGGACTCTCCTATTTTTCCAATCAGCCGCATCCAATCTTAGCACCTAGATGAACAAAGGAATAGAAACCATCGCCGGCGGCCTTGCCGCCGGCTAGTCGGAGCTTTAAAACGGAGAACGCGCACCACTGGCAGTGACCCTGGATTCGCGCGGAAGCAATTCAGTTCGCGCCTGAAAAGAGGGAGAGCGAAGGTCGCATATCCTTTGGCCCTCGTCATCGAGGTTCATGGTGGGCGCCGCTGTCGCCGGCGACGTCTTTGGCTGGTTGCAGCGGGGTGACTGTCTTGGTCGTAGCAGCCACCTGATTTGGTATTAGAGTGAGCCAGGACCGGTAGGAGTTCGAGCAGAGGTTCACGTCAGGGGCGAACACGAGAACGAAGGAGTGCTCGCGAAAAAGGGAAAAAGGAGGTCGAGACGATGACTCGAGCGTCGACAGCTCCGTCGACGGTGGCCGCTGTCGCCGTCGGCGTTTAAGGACGACTGGACGCGCGTCCCAGGGCCGGAGTCGTGTTGTTAAGTTGAAGAAAAATATCTAAATACATGTTTTATTTTGTTTTATAATCCATAATTGTAGCAATGAAAAAAAATCCTCCCCAAAATACAAAATACAAAATGATAATAAAGTGATTACAAATATCTATGACCCATATTCACTATAACCGCACCCTCCGTTATCACATCCACTCCTGTTCTTTATCTCATACACCCCATGTTTATCCTTTCCATTTTCTTCGTACACCTCCATTTCTGATAATCCCGCACCCCTGTCTCATTTTTTTTCTTGCTGGGCTTTTGCTGCACTTCTACTTCCTCGCGCACCTCCACAATTACTAATCCCGCACTCCTGCACACACTTTCTACTCTTATTTTGAATTTGTTTTATATTTTACTAGCCGCACCATCATCTTTAATAAACACACCTCATTTACCTCATGTACCTCCCATTAATCACTCATACACCCTCATATTTTGTTTCCCACTTTCACCCTTCCTAAATAAATTATTTCCTTTTATTTATTTATTTGTTTATTTGTTTACTTACTTTTATTATTACTATTTATTTATTTTCGTTATTTATTTATCATTATTTTTTTTATTCCTAGAAAACCAAATATTTGAAAATTATTAAAAATTACAAAAAAAATAAAAAATCCAAAAAATGAAAAAATATTCTCTTTCACTTTATTGTGTCTGTCCGGTCGCTCGCATCGCGTGACACTCATTTTCAAAAATACCAAAACTAATTTTCTTTTCTTTTGGTGTCTGTCCGACCGTTCGCGTCATGTGACACCATTTTTTCAAATAATTCAAAATGTCAAAAATATAAAAAAGACCAACTTTTTTAAAACTAAGTATCTTTAAAGAACTACGTAACCCTGATTTCTCATTTTGAATGAGAATACGTAGGACCAAGTTCAATCCTTGTCGGGCCTAAAAAATTAAAAAAATATTTTTGTTTCTTTTTAATATTATTGCTTCATTATTTTTGGGGGAAATTAACATTTTGAAAACCACATCAACTTTGCATTTTTAATTAAAGGTACCGCCCTCGGACGGGCGCTGTAGGGTGATAATAGCTTCCTTACGCGTAACCGACTCCCGAATCCAAAAATCTAGTTTTTCGCAGACTTGTCTTATCTTTATGGTTTTCCATAGTTTTCTAGAATAACTATGGTGGCGACTCCAAATCTCTTTTTAAAAACCCGTTTTCTTTTTTGGTTCGTCGTTCCGTCGCGATTATGGTTGCGACAAATGGCAAATTGCATTAAATTTTATATTATAGTAAATAAAATTTATTTATACAATTATAATGACAAAATTACAGTATGATTGATAAAAATTATATAAAATATATCAAAATAATATTCTACATAATAAAAATAAACAACAAATAAAAATATTAAAAAACTATCAAATGCATGTCTTAGAAATAATTTGAAAAACTATTGAATAAAATTGCACAAAAACAAATGTATATTAAGGGTATGATAAGATGAAAAATACCTTAGAGATCTAAGAAATGTTTTCAAATATCAACATAGTTAATGGTTGAGAATTAACGAAAATTGTTTTAATGAAACAAAAGTTCTTCAAATGAAACCAAATTAATAATAATAGAGTAAAGAAAGATAAATTTTTTATATTACATAGTAAATGAAATATTTATGTAATTAAACACTTAAATTGAGAGTATTAAACATTATCAAAATATACAATAAATAAAAATATTATAAAATAATGGAAATATTTAAATATGAGACATCATAAATATTTATTTGACATACATCATTTGAACATAATTGATAAAGGTCATGATAAGATGAAAAATATAGTGGAAATGCGGATGAGTTTCATAACAAACCAAACAATTGGAAGAAATAAAAAATAGAAAGTGGGTAGTAATATATATAGCTTGAAGGATTATTCTATTCTTGTTTTAACTGCATGATAATTATTGATTGCATATTTGTGGGTCTTTAACTATACACACTATAAAAACCTAGACTAGAGTAGACAACTAATTGATTATGCATTTAGACATAGAGTACATAATTGATTTATCATAACATCATAATTTTGATCATTAATGTGAAGAACAATGAAAGGACAATGATATTTTGACAATTTTCTCCTATAACTAGTGGCATCTTCTAAGTGGTTTTGGAATATAGAGAAAGGAGAAAATGAAAAAATGGGAAGCCACTTAGAAGGATGTCACCTCAGATTGTAAGAGAAAAATTGTCAAAATTTAGTTGTTAAAAAATCATTTTCCATAATAAAGATTGCTAAGATATTAGGGTTTTTTTTATTCAAGTTTAGACTTGTTGATGAGATATTATGGCTTGTTACATAAAATGTGAATATTAGAGTAGAAATTAGAAAAATATTATTTGGTGTTTTTACTTTGAATTGGATCATGAAACCCAATCCTAGTGAAGTTTTTATATCATATACTAGCGAGAACACAGGTGCTGTTGCGTTTGTGTGTTCGTGTTTTTTAATTTTCATAGAAATTTCTGAGTTAAGATCAATAAAGAATACATAATTAATTTTTAAAATAGTTGTTAAAATGTAAAATTAGAAAAATGAAATATGTACACAAAAGAAGATTTTAAAATAGCTGTTAAAGATAGAAGAGATTTTTAGAATAATGGTTAAAGGTAAACTATTTATAAAATAATTAATTTTTAAAATAATAATTAAGGTTAAAACTGGAAAAAGAAATGTGGACACATAGAAAGTATCTCTTTATATATTGTTATATATTATTGCACACCATATGTTTGATAAAAAAGAAAAGATTTTTATTTTTGTTTTTGTGAATTTTTTTATCTAATTGAATTATGAATTGCAAGGGTTGTCAAATGTTTCACAAGTCTCTTAGAAAATGATACTTGAAATTTTCATTTTATTACTTATACAAATTTTTATTTTTGTTTTTTGTGAAATCTTGTCTAATTGAGTTGAATTGGAAGGGTTGTCAAATGTTTCACAATTCTTTTGGAAAACGATATTTGGACTTCTCATTTTATTACTTATACCATAAATTATAGCTATTTTTAAACTAAAATAAAAATAATTGTAAGATAATAAAAATATAAAATGATCAAAATACTTCTAAGCACCTAGTTGAATTAATAATGTATTTCTTATTTTTATAAATAAAGTTAATACATATGATTTTTTATTTTTTAATATTCCTTAAGCAATACCTTTATATTACTCTACTAAATAATTATTCATTTTTTTTAATATTATTTTAAAAATAACTATCCATAATTATGTGTACATAGTAATTTGTATGTATTTATCGTTTTTTTTACAACAAAAAAGGTTTGGTGAATATATATCAACAAAATTAATTTTTATATTAGTACTGAATTACGAAAGAATAAAATAATAATAATAATAATAATAACAATTTTTATATTACGTATAATTTTTAATATATTATAACTAGCTTTTGACCCGTGCATACGCACGGGTTTGATTTTTTTTTTACTTAGACTTAATATTTATATATAATTATTTAATGAATTAATATTTGATTATTAGGTCATTTTGTTATTTAATTATTATTTTAGTATTGATTTATTATTTAGAAATAAAATATAAAATATCCCTGTATCAGTTGATGCAGAATGTTTTCTTGGATGTCAGAATAACATTTGTGAATTGTGTAAAATTTTATTTGTGAAGTTATATATAGTGTGTAAAAGTATTTTCTAAGACCTATCGTGAAATTTTAAATATAATACTTAAGTTAAGATTTATATGATACGATAAAGTTAGAATTTTTGAATTTTGTGTATATTTTTATAATAATAATCATTTAACTATAAATAAGTAATACTTTTTATTATTGATTTCTTAAAATTAATGTAGTAGATCATATTGATCTTAATAGTCATTTAAAGTACTTTGTTCATTTATTTTATATTAATAAGAATAATATTAATTGATAGGAAGGTAAAAGTTGAAGTGTTTAAATATTTTAGTATTTAGAATATTTTTAATTAGTTATTATTGTAGGGTTAAAATTGAGTTATTATTGTTTAGTAGACCAACATTAAATAAAAGCTGTGTTTGCTAGGGAATCATTGTTCGGATCGATTATTTTTTCTGTTTCCTTTTAAACTTAGATTATGAAATTTATTCTAATTATTATTAATTTTAAATAAATAATTTTTTTATATTATTATATTTAAGTGTTATAATTGTTTATAATTAGATTTATATAAATATAAATATAAATATATATATATATATATAATATTTAAAAAATGATAATAATTTTTTATTATTCTAATAATAAGTCTACTATTAATACTAATGATACCAATATTAAAACAATATTGTTCTATGATTAAAATTTATAATTAAAATTTTAAATTATATATTATATTAAAATGAAATCCATATACACATATCACTCTTAAAATAAAATGTAGATATATTATACATGGATCCCGTACAAAATAAAAATACAAAAGCATTAAAATTTGTTAACAGAAACATAGACATAAAAACTTAAACAACTATTTAAAATGAATTGGCCATATAGAACGATTAATCAATAAATATATATATATATATATATATATATATATATATATATATATATATATATATATATTTAAAAGATTTAGAACAACTTGAAATCTGTGTACACGGACTATAGTTAAAATAAAATATAGACATATTATTAGTTATGGATCTTGTATAAAACAATAATAATAATAATAATAATAATAATAATAATAATAATAATAATAATAATAAGAATAATAATAATGCAAACTATTAACAATAATATTAATAATAAAAATAAAAATAATACTAAATATTCAATAATATTATTAATAATAATAGTAATATTAATTCAAATAATAATAATAACAAAAATGGTAGTAGAATAGTGTAACAATATTGTAAATCATGAATCTCATACATGATGATAATAATAATAATATAAAATATTTATTAATATTAATAAAAATAACAGTAATATTAATTTAAATAATAATAATAATAGAATAGTGTAGGTATATTGTTGATCATGAATAAAATGTGTATAAGAGGATTATAGCTAAAAAAATGTCGACACATCATGTATTATGGATTTCCGTACAAAATAATAATAATAATAATAATAATAATAATAAATATTTATTAATATTAATCATATTAATAATAACAATAATAAAAATTTATAATTTAACTTTTGAGTTATATATAAATTAAAAAAAATTTGTACGTTTCGATCCCGTACAAAACAAAAATATAAAATCATATTTATCAAGGTTAGGTCAAGATTTGGTAAGAGAGGTAGAGATATAAATACTTTAGCCAATATTTAAAATAAATTGGCTATATAAAATCACAAGAATATGAAGTAAAATATAAATCATAAAATCTTTAACAAATATTTAAATAAGATGTTTGTATATCGTGCATTATAGATTATATATAAAATAAAAATACAAAACGAAGTTGATTATGTTAAGAATTTAACAAAAGCATAGATGTAAAAACTTAAACTAATATTTAAAATTAATTGGCCACATAAAACTAATATTAATCAATATATATATATATATATATATATATATATATATATATATTTTTAAAATAACATAAATTGTGTATACACAAATTATAGCTAAAATAAAATATAGGCACATCATATGGATCCCGTACAAAACAATAATAATAATAATAATAATAATAATAATAATTCTAAATATTCATTAATAATAATAATAGTACTATTACTAACAATAATAATAAATATTTATTAATACTAATCATATTAATAATAACAATAATCAAAATTTATAATTAAACTTTTAAGTTAAATATAAAATTAAAATAAAATGCATATACATAATTATTGTCTAAATAAAATGTAAAAATATTGTCTATTATGAATTTCATATAAAATAAAAATACCAAACCAAGTTTATGTCATAATTTGTTAAGAGAAGTATTGATATAAAATTTTTAACCAATACTTAAAATAACTTGGAGATACGAAATCATTAAAAATATCAAATTAAATATAAATTATTATAACCAAGAGTCATAAATATATATATATATATATATATATATATATATATATATATATATATATTTATAATAAAAAAAAAATA